>JAABUK010000308.1_pt1 | contig 108760 bp, 113 predicted proteins | sample 5559141 | NCBI WGS metagenome assembly JAABUK01 (sample SAMN10711869, study PRJNA513367) | rock metagenome | isolation source: Antarctica rocks | place: Antarctica: Victoria Land, Pudding Butte nord | collected 2016-01-03 | reverse complement strand
TTGGGCGATCAAGTCGGCCACGACTTTTGACACCGACCCTCGGACAATGTCATGTCCTCCTGTAACTATCGCAGGAGCTGGTATCGCAGGTCTGACCTTGGGACGGTGCCTCAAGAAGTATAACATCCCTACTTTGATAATTGAGAGAGTTGGCTCTTCGCCGCGTTCTAATTATGGCATCACACTCCATCCATGGGCTTACAGGCCCCTCCTTGCAGCGTTACAAATGGATGAATCTACTTTTCGCGAGACTTTATCAGTCGATGCTCACCGAGGTGGCAGCGGAGCAATGTCAGGGGACTCTATGCTCACCTGCATGAATAGACCTTCCGGGACCTTTCGCTGCCACCGTGGGAGATTGGAGCGACTTCTTAGCGAGGGTCAAGACATTAGATGGGAACATACCGTCAAGGATATTGAGATATGTTCCGAGAAGATCATGATACACATGCTACGAGAAGCACCTATCGAAAGCAAGATCCTTATTGGAGCCGACGGCGTCCACTCTCAAGTACGCAAATCTTTGGCGCCGAATATATCACTCAAGGTGCTACCCTACGTCGTATTCAACGGTAATCGAAAGATGTCACTGGATGAATATCAAAACACAATCGAACCACAGATGCAGGGCTATACGATCATCCAGTCGCGAAGCGACGATGTGTCTCTTCAATTATCTGTGAATAACCTTTCTGCTGAGGGCGTCGACGTTGGTTATACCTACTCACGTCCTGCACGTCACAAAGATTCGCTATATAAATCCGAGAGGCCGGTTTCAGGTGCAACGTACATTCCTGAAGCTTTCTATGTAGAATTGGGAGAATTAAAAGAATTAGGACGAGCGTTTGCCGAGATATTTAATGCGGGTAGAGTTCGCAAGGATAGGGTTTTACATTGGTTGATGCGGAGTACGCTAGGCGATAAGCAAGGCATACAGGACCTTGCAGACCGAGGAGTCCTATTGGTGGGCGATGCAGTCCATGCGATGCCGATTCTCGGTGGTGAGGGTGGTAACACTGCCATGAAAGACGGAATTGATCTCGCTGAACATATAGCTATCCATGGGCGACAGGGGATCAAGGAATACTCTGCCGAAAGATACGAGATGTGGAAGAAAAGGGTGGAGGAGAGTGAGGAGAGACTCGCGGAGATGCATGGTCCTGCCAAGGCTTCTTTGTGAAGAATCGTCCGTGGTGAAAGGTCTTCCGTCTGATGGGGAGCCAATGAGTAAAAGTAAAGGATAGAAAAGCTCGATAATCCGTAGTGACACTGAGCTAAATGCCATAGAAATGGCAGTCGATAGTAAGGACAACCTTGCTTGTACAATTATTGAAGTTTTCTATTGAGTAAGCGACTGCCTGTAGTCTTACGCATGGAGCCAATCTTTAATAAAATACTCTTTTTGGTTTGAGCTATAGATATAAGACGGTCATTGTGGCTCTTAAAGTCGTGGTTCGTATACTATCCCTGATCATAGTAAACAAGAACAGTCCAGATGAGGCTCAGCGGATAGTCCCGGGTTGCGTCTTTCCGCCAAGGCGCCAATGCTCATGCAGTGTGTATCATCGAGCCTTTTCACCCTCTAAACTGCTCGTTACCACGTTCACAGGACCCACTTTTGTTTCCACCGGCAAGGGTTAGACAATGAGTCACCTGCGAACGTTCACTACAGATTCTTTGTTTTCTCAACCTCAAGATTTCCTTCCTCTACAAACCATCCACCACGGTTGAAGCATCGCAACTTCCATACTTGACCACCGCGCGCCTTTCGTCATTTGGCGATCTTTCTTCTGAGAAATCATCATCGAACCTGCCTTGCGCAGCGGAGCGGATACAGTCACTGCCCGCCATGGACGGAAGCATCCACGATACCAGTTATGATGAGATGAGTTTCGAGTATACTGGTCCTGCAATCGTCATCCCATCAAACCGATCTCCTAAGCGCGATTTCAGTGCGTTCTCGAATGATGGATATTCTCAACCAGCCGAGCAAGCTAATCGTCCAGCCTTTAATGGCAACACTACCAACCAGCAACCGCCTACAATCCACTGCCACCACCCCGAACGACTACAACATGAGAATGCGCCCTCATGGATGCGCTGGGGCTCCTATCGGGTCCTCGACGCCGTACATTTCACCTGCGCATTACTACAGACAGTCTATGCCGCTACTATTATGGCCGCTGTTGCAGTTGCTCCGGCAAAGCGCCGACTTGTATCATTCACACAAGAGCATCCTGCTCCAGCCCCTGTACGTCGTCTACTATGGCCTCGCCGCAGCTTCCCACGCATATTTCGACAGATTCAATGTGCCTCGTCTGGTCACTGTTCTACCACACCAATCACGCCTCCAAAGTTCAGGCCTGCAGCCTCCTCTCCATTTCACGTTCCTGGCAAATTTCCTGTCTCTCCAGCCATGTCCCCGAGGACCATGCCAGTTACTCCTCTCAATTCTACGCCGACCGTCACTGTTGATGTTGCCGAATCGCCGGTTTCCGAACCCATAGTCGACACGATAATGCGAGAATCCCACCTTGACATTTCCATATCTTCAAAGGACGAGCCCATCGATGACGACGCCTCTTTGGCGAATGGGCCCAACGACGGTACGGGGTCCTTGCTATACGACCGTCCCAGTCCTCCCAAATATACTCACGCCTCCGTTCAAGAATTGCAAGGCATACGCGAGATGTTCCGCAGGACGAACGAACACGCGGGGCAAGTAGCCACTGAAGTGGTCGAAACAATGCGACCCCTATCACTAGTCCCGGCAAAACAAGAAGAAGCCATCTTAACGCTACCGTCCAGCGACAGATCAGTCGAATCGACACGGCGTTCATCGGCTGTCTGGATCGCACAGGAAGAAGCAGCTGCATCTTTGAAGAGCGCAACAGTGAATTCCACAAGACGATCGATGTGGTCAACACAACCTTCCCCGCCTACCTCGGTAACACAAGGAGAAGCGAGTACATCTTTCGCGAGTCCTATGCTAACATCTCCGGACGCATCGATCGATTTGGCGCTCCCCTCATCACCTACCTCGATAATACAGAGGCGATTCCCCACACATTTGAAGAGTTCGATAGCAAAATCCGGATGTTTGACGAAGACAAAGCCGGCACGTACCCCGCCAAGCAAGGGATGGATTCACCAACTTGTGTCGAGCGTGAAGATGAAGAAGCAGGCGTCTCCACTGAGAGAAATCTACAATGGCGCCAACGAAAGGCAGATGAAAACATCAAAGAGCGCTAGATTTTCTGAAAACCCAGTCTCAGCGACAAAGAGATTTATCAAGAACGAAACTATATCGTATCCCAGCCCCATATCATCCCGAGATGAGAACAGCATCTTGAGTTCAGCGTCGAGTCTGGACATACTCCAAATGAGCCCAACACAGCAGGAACAAGATGCTATGATTGCGGATCAGCTGATGTGCTCCACGCCTGGAATGATTCTCAATGCCACGGCAAAAGTCTGCGATCCAAACATCGGTCTGAGTCCCGTTGCAGACTACGACCAACCGGGAAGGCCCGATTTACAGTCGAATGACGGCAGTGAATCAAGCCAAAATTTGCGCACGAGAAATGAGACCAATGGACAGATGCTATCTGCTAGAGATGACCGTTCAAGGTCTCCCGCTTCGCAGTCCAGTGACGACCATGATTCATGCCACAACTCTATCACAGAGTCTAGGCTTAGTAGCCAAGTGGCCGCGACACCAACGAGAATTGGAGCCTCTAACCCAACGACACCTCCTGGTAAGCTTTCCGAAGCGTTCGACAGCCTTACGGTATCGGGCCGACGAACCTCACGCCGCACCCAAGAGAAACAGAGGCTCATAGAGAAGCGCCGTCTCGAACAGGAAGCTATTGCAGCTGAAGTGAAGGCTCGCAAAGAGAAAGCAGAAGCCGAAGAGGAGGCTCGCAGAGCAAAGGCAGAGGCCGATGAGAGGGCCCGCAAACAGGCGGAGGAAGAAGAGGAGCGCAAGAAGTACGCCCGTCGCATGCCCGTTGAGAAGGTCATTCAGCCTCTCACAGGAAAATGGGAGAACAGTGTAACAGCTGCATTAGCACAAGTGCCGAGCAAGCCGGTTGCTCGCACCATGAAAGGCACCGAAATCTTACGTCGCGATATCGGCTTCGTACTGCCACAGCCCGGTACAGAGGATGATCAACGAGGCTACCTAAACGACGCAATCATCGAGGCATATTTGCTGGCTATAGTTGACCGAGGAAACAAGATCGCTGGACACAAACGTGGAGAGACGCCTAGAATGCACGCGTTCAACAATTTCTTCTACGACAATCTCAAACAACATGGACCAGAGAGGGTCAAGCGCTGGGCTAGCAAGGCGAAAATTGGAGGCAAGGATCTTTTAAAGGCCGAGTGGATATTCATTCCAATTTGCGAGAGCTTGCATTGGACACTCTTTGTCGTCTCGGGAACGCGAAAGACAATTGAGTACTTTGACAGCTTGAATATGCACGTCATGGGACGTATCGACGTCGTCAAGAAATGGTTGAAGAGCGAGCTGGGAAGTGGCTACGAGGACCATGAATGGAAGGTCATTGAGGATCTGAAATTTCCTGGGAGAGGCAAAGGTCCTCGTCAGAATAATGGAAGTGATTGCGGTGTGTTCGTGATCACGAGCGCAAAAATGATCAGCTTGGGGGTCGACCCAATGGCCGTTCTCCCGACGGACATGGTCATACAAAGGCGGCGACTGGTCGCAGAGTTGATCAATGGAGGGTTCACGGATGATTTTGAGCCCAGGATAGTCTTCGAGTAGACGGAACACGATACTACAAGAGCAGGCACTTTCTCGGGCGTTCTGGCGGTTCGTGAAGAGGTTCTCATGAGGGTTTACGAGTTTCTTTGTCATGTCTTATGAAACGGAGTTTTGAATGGGATGATACCCTCGGTTGAAGCGAACCGCTCCCGGGTTGCGTTGCTTTGGGCTATAGCGAGTTTTTCTTTCGCGATGGGAGGTTACCCCCGGTAGAGGCGAAAGCCTCCCGGGCTGCGTATGCCCTTGTGTGAATAGCAGTGTGCTATTTTGAACGATGGGAGGTTACCCCCGGTCGAGGCGAAAGCCTCCCGGGCTGTGTATGCCCTTATGTACATAGCAGTGTGCTATCTAGAAGGATAGGGGGCTACCACTGGTCGAGGCGAAAGCTTCCCAGATCGTGTATGCCGTCGTGCATAAGCACATGGGTATAGCAGTTGTGTTTCTAGCACAGTGAAGCAATAATCGAAATTGACAAAATGATACAAACATCGAGCGTGAACTGTGGTTGAACGTACTACTAAATCCTGGTATACTTTTGTGCGTACTGGTGGATGTCCTATAGCCAACTGGTTGGTAAATCAACTCGCAGCATTTGCCGCACATGGAAACTCTCGAGTATACAAATTTCCTCAAGGTAGCATTCACCGACAGGGTCGCGCAGTGGAAGCTTTGAAGCCAGGGAGGCACGCTGGCTTGCTATGTGGATTTCTGGGACCATCTACCTCAAGGCGATTTTCAGCATATGGAGGAGGGTATGAAGCAACTTCAGGTTCGCAGTCGATTCAAGAGCAACAAGTAGCAGGTGATTTCCAAATTTCCAATATACAAAATTGTCTCAGCAAAGGCTGTAAGTCCAACGCTACTCAAGCACCACCTTCCAACGTCTGCCCAACCCACTCATTCTCACCCCTCGCCTCCGTCAAAGTCCCCTCGCCCATGCCCAAACCAACAAGATCACGAAAGTCCAACCCCACCTCCGCCATCATCCCCGCATGCTCCCTCGCCCTCCCCACACAGTCCCTCCACGTCTCGCTACCCTGTCTCACACTGCTCAATTGCTTGGCCAACAAGTCGTTGAAGTCGTTGAGTCTTTCCTTTGCCCATTTGACGCAGGCGGACATCATGATTGGCGGGAAGCATTTCTGGAATGTTGAGACGGTGTTTTTGATTAGGGCGAAGTAGACGTAGGAGAGTTGGAAGATGTGGTGGCGAAGGTCGCCTGAGAACATGATTTGGCGCGCGCGGGTTGTGATTACTTCTGTCCGGGCGGAGAGGTAGTTTGTGAGAGCTAATGGTGTGAAGTTTAGGCGGACGAGGTGGGCGATGTTGGTTTGTGTTGCGGTGAGGGAAGGGTGGGTTTCGCGGAGGCGAAGGATGAGGATTTCTAGTCTGTGGTTAGCTAGGACTTGATACGAAATCGGTGGGGGTAAGCATACCGGAGAGCTTCTTCGCTCGTTCGTCGACTTTTGTTGTGATTAGATCTTGGGCGATCATGTTGTTTTTGAGACCTTTGGCCAATCTACGTAGCTTCTCGACGTGCCGTACAGCATCTTCGAAACGCTGTAGAGCTACTTCGCTGTCAAGTTCATCTATCTGGCCTTCCACCCATCGCAAGTTTTGGTGCTTGCCATCTATCTCTATGAGGATTTCGGGTCGATTTTTGGCGGCGCTCAATGAATTTAGTAGATCTGTCTTGTTGGAGAGGGCCGGGTCCCTCGTTGTTAGGTATTCCATAGTCTCTTTGCTCTTGTCAGTGTGCTCTTCAACATCAGCCCTCAAGGCTCGCCGGAGCTCGTCAATCGTCCTCCGAAACTCTGAGAGGAGATCAGCTTTCTCCAAGGTCGAAGACTTTTCGCTGCGGTATGTGAACGATTCGTGACCGCATCTTATGCTGATGGCATTGATCATTGCGTCCCCACCGCTGCCGTGTGAATACCCGCCAGCGTTGAGGTCTATTATATCTATATCCTGTAGAGGCCAGCATTTATCTGCGACAAGTCTCGAGGAACTCTTTTGCGCAGCGTCGCCGTTGGTCATGGCGTTGGGATCTACCCGCCTCTTTCTTCGCGTTGCTATCATTAGGTGGTCATTGAGGAGAAGCATGTGCGCCTTCTTGCTTGCTTTCCAGGTTGCGGCATCCAGTTCGAGCCAAGATCCTTGCTCGAGGACTACGTGTCGGCCAGGTATTGCTGGCAGGAATTTTTGAGAACCCTCAACATTCTTCCACAGCTCATGCAATTGAGTGTTCCACATGGCTTCAAGATTCGCGACAGAGCTTCTGTTGGCCTGCTTGCGGGCTCTTGTCCTCGCGCCATCGTCCAGCGCCGCCCTGGGTTCGGGAGCTCCTACATTGATTGAAGCTTGATTCAGAGACGTTGTGAGCTCCGAAATGAGGCCTCGAAGCATTCTCATCTCCCCCTTAAGCTTCTCGGCCTCCTTGCTAATCTTGATGAACTGCGTGCGATTCTGATAGACATTCTGCTGGAGATCGGTCGACGCTCGAGTCTTGAGCTTTCGAAGGCTGGTCTGATAGTCGCGCAGCTCCTGATCAGAGGCATCTGAAAGTAGATTTGCGGAGTATTTCTCCACCTGCAAATTGGTGTCCTTCAAGACATTGACATCGAGGGGGATTTTCTGGCCCTGCCGCGCGATCGAAGGGCGGGTGTCTGATTGTGCAAATTGGGGGGGTAATGTGGGAATTGTAGGCACTGGTGGAACGTTGGTACTGCTGAAGTCAGGTAGATTGGTAAAGCGCGTTGAGTATCTTCTTTTGACAAGATCGGAAGTATTCGCTGTCGAGACATCGCCGTTTATGTTGGGTCGAGTACGATCTTTGGAGGCTGTTTGCTGGGATGCGGTATTGATCGGACTGGATATTTGCTTGGGCGCGCTGGATGCGGGGGGACGGCGCGACTTCTTTTGTCGCAAAGAAAACCCTTTTCCTTTGTCTTCCATGCTCAAGCTCTACCCAGGGACAACGGGCGATGTTGGCGCAGGGGGTGAAGCCTGGGAAAGCTTGATCGGCGACTACGCTGCCAAACTCCGGCTTGGCGACAGTTTTTCTGAATCGAAGCCTCATTCTCAAGCTACACTTTCTCAGTCTCTACGAAATCTCTAGCAAATCAAGTGACTGTCAAGTCTGGTGCTGAATCAGAGATAGCAGAAAGAGACCAAGCGATCGTGTTTGTGTCAGTTGCGGGTTCCTGTCTACCCTTCCTACCATGTCTACCTCCATCAAGACCTCCACCATCGTAATAGCGTCAACCGGCGCCGTTGTTGCTGGATTATTAGGTACGTCGGTGTTTCCCGGCTCCTACATGTGAAGTACTCGAGGACGGCCTGCTTTCCTTATAAGAACCAGAGATGATGGAACAAGCCCTTGCTCTCCCATGCTCATCGCTGTCTCTGCCAACTTCGATTATTCTAGCTGTTCAGATGGATCCTGGCTACTCGACCGCATGCTAACATTTCTTGTCTGTGCAGGCTACGCTGTTTACTTTGACCACAAGCGGCGGTCAGACCCAGAGTTTCGGAAGGCACTGAAAAGAGAGTCCCGAAGAGAGGCACGCGCAGCAAAGGAGCAAGCAGAAGCACAAGGCCAAGAGCAAAAACAGGCAATCAAGACTGCCGTCGATGAAGCTAAGGAGGAGGGGTTTCCAACCGATGTGGAGGATAAGGAGGCGTATTTCATGAATGAAGTCGGACAGGGAGAAGTCCTGTGTCAGGATAGTAAGTTGAGTATCGGATCTCATAGTTTTGTTCAAGCTAAAGACTTCATTAGGTTCGAAGCAAGTAGAGGCTGCGCTCTGCTTCTACAAGGCCCTCAAGGTCTATCCCCAACCAAGAGACCTCATCCAGATATACGACAAAACTGTACCGAAGCCAGTCATCGATATTCTAGCAGAAATGATCGCACAGGACCCTACGATTTCTGTAGGCCCGTTCGGCCAGGGTAACGGCAGTTCAGGCCCTGGATCAGCTGCTGGTATAGACGATTAGGTCCGATTCACGCGAATTCCGAGTGCGGACCGGGAACTTTGGCACCACCATCACCCAGCGCTTCTCACAATACGAACCTGCGTACACATCTCTCCTCTAGACAGCATTGGCGCCTCGTTCAAGTCTCTTAAAATGAGGAGTTGTTTGAATGTACATAGTGCTATGTGTTTGCTACAGGCGAAGCTGTTCGGTGACTTCCACAGATAGATGGGCTATTGGATGGCCACATGGGAGTAAAGGCCATTACTGCTGGGGGTGACTCTTATAATATTCCTTCCTGTTAGCGGCACTCCAAGTGATCGGAGGTGCTCGTTAGGGTAGATGAGCGCTTGAACTTATGGTGGCACTGCAGCCGTGTGCGTTATGTTTCATATGATGCATCATGCATGTGAAACCCGCAGCGTCTTACCCGTAGTTTCAAGCATGCCGACCCGAGATTAGGGACTTTAGGGTGGGATCTAACCGAACTCATGGGCTCGCGTAGCGTGGTGACAGGGCTTGGCACCTTTGGTGGCATTCGCTTTGAGGAAGAACCGTCTACAAACCTGCGACTGCCTCCTGTCTAGAGAGCTAGCTGGCTGGCTCCTGCCCTCTTTCTTGTTTTCTTTCACTTCTTGCCCGACCTTGTTCGGCGCTGTCGGCTTCCACTCTTTCAAAATCACACTCTCGGAGCTCGATATTCAATTCCCAAATACTAATTTGAGTTGTCCTACTTTCTCTAATCTGACAGCCAACATGTCTCGGGTATACATCCTGCCCAAAAGGTCACTCGTATTGTTCAATGCTGATTTACGCAGTTCCTGAGCTCCATTGGTGCTGTCTTGTTGCTGTGTGCGACCTTTGTGTCTGCGGTACAGAATGTCAAAGTCCAAGGCGCCGACTTCGTCAACAATGTCACTGGCAATCGTCTTCAGATCATTGGCGTGGCGTACGTACCCTAGCAATCCATAGAACTCACGACTGACAAAGCTTCAGTTACCAGCCTGGTGGATCATCAGGCTTCCAACCTGGCTCGGGCATCGATCCCCTCAGCAATGGAACGCTCTGTTTGCGTGATGCCGCATTGATGCAATCCCTGGGCGTGAATACTATCAGAATCTACAATCTCGATCCAACCATCAACCATGATATGTGTGTCTCGATATTCAACTCGGTAGGGATTTACATGCTGATTGACGTCAATTCACCACTGCCAAATCAGAGTCTCAACCCAGGGGACCTCACAAGCTCTTACAGCTCTACCTACCTGAACCACATCTTCGCGGTGGTGGAAGCCTTCAAGAATTATCCCAACACCCTGGGCTTCTTCGGAGGGAACGAGGTGATGAATACCCAAGGGTTGGGACAGACCGTGCCGCCATACCTTCGAGCTGTGACCCGAGATCTGAAAGACTACATCGCAAAGAATTCACCTCGAATGATTCCCGTCGGCTACTCCGCAGCCGATGTCTCCGAAATCTTGACAGACTCTTGGGCCTACCTCTCTTGTGACATCAACGGGGACTCTACCGACCGCTCCCGAAGTGACTTCTTTGGCCTGAACTCCTATTCTTGGGTAAGTCATCCAGTCTATCTTAATAATTTTCCTTCTGACCGCATTGCGAGTCATGATACACGTCTCAGACCTTCGCTACCCCTGAGCTACTCCCCATAAACTCAACAACACGTCTCTCAGAGAAAACGCTGACTCCGAATTATTTCAGTGTGGTCCTACAAGTCCTACGGCCAATTATCGGGCATCTAGCTATGACACTCTGATCAATACATTTGGCAACACAAGCGTTCCCCTTTTCTTCTCCGAATATGGCTGCAACAAGGTTGAGCCGCGTGTCTTTGACGAAGTGCCGGTACTTTACGGAAACATGACCTCGATCATGAGTGGTGGTTTGGTGTACGAATACTACCAGGAGACATCTAACAATTTTGGCCTAGTTGCATTCTACGACAATGGCACGGCTCAGCTGTTGGTGGATTACGACAACCTCCAGAAACAATTCAACAGTCTGAACATTAAATCTCTGGAATCTATGAACTCCTCCGCCACTGCAATACAGTCACCGAAGTGCAGCAAGGGTCTAATATCTTCCAGTGGTTTTAACAATTCATTCACGCTTCCTTCTATTCCCTCAGGCGGACAGACACTGATTGACCATGGCATCTCAAATTCAAAGCAAGGGAAGATTGTTCCAGTCACTCAGAACTCGGTGTCCTTACCTGTGTACTCAAGTAGCGGTACCCTACTGAAGAATCTAGCCATTAAGCAATTAGCAGATGATGAGAGTAACACCCCGAACGGTAGCAATACCTCTGGAGGCGCGCCTAGTGGTAGTGGTTCCACGACTGCAGCGACGCCATCGGCTACGAAGAAGGGTGGTGCAGGACGGGCTCAAATCGATGTTTCCGCGCTGCTTGTGCTCTTAGGTTTTGCGTTCCTTTTTCATGCTTGACGCTGTCTTTACGATGGATTTGGGCATGAGTTGAAAGATGCAGCTGGCCTGAACATTTATCCAACCGTGCAAGAGAAGATGAGTCCGTGAAATGGCGGCTTTGATAAGGCATATCTTGCGATAGTGAAGGCGTTGTAGCGTCGTTGAGGAAGCACCTTTCGGTGTTAGAGCAGAATATGACCAGTCATGAGAGCATTCTCAGTATTACGTGAACAGCTGTACATGTGGGTTCCATGACCCGATACCAATTTTGAAAGAGTTTCATTGCGCTTCGGTCTGAATGAAGAGCGACAGGATCATAAGAACCACACAAAGGCACTCAAAGCCATCATCGTCAATGGAGGCACCACAGACATTCCACCCCTAAATCGCGACACCAATCCCCAGGAAAGCAGCACAAATGCCGCCGCGGCGCCAATCTTCCGCCTCGACGGCCAAAGGAGTAGAATGCCGCATACTACATTGATTACACCATGAATCTTCCGCCGCGTCGCGGGCGGGATCGGTATCCGTGATTCATGGGGAGAGGTTTCGGAGTCCTTGGCGACTTGAATCTCGTGGATTTCGGGGGTGATTTGAGATGTGAGCTTTGCTTGCCCGGCTGAGAGAACGGTGAAGGCGAGGATGATGGCGCTGAGGACGGAGAGGATTGATGATAGAGACATTGGGTTTTTGAGGGATGTATGAGCTTGTGTCGTTCTTTTTGATAGTATGGATCTTGGGCTAGAGGCGGATTGCTGTAGACCTTGCTGGTCTTGGAAGCCAAACAATGCTCTTTAGCCTGATTTAGTGACCTGCCGAGGTGCGGTAGTTTCCGCTAGAAGGGGTCACCAGGAACGGGCGCAAACCTACCACTAGAACGGGCGCTAGTGCTACTAAAACAACTTCCGCTCTCGGGCCGCTAGCTTGGCCTTCAATATTTTTGGAGTAAGCATCAACCGGCATCGGGCGTTTGCCCTTGAGATTGAGTCCTCATTTATTCAATTGAATGACACACCAATCATGGTGCGCATCAAATACCGCTACCTCCTCGTCCACATCCTCAACCCCGAGCCAGCACTCCCAACTGCGAAAATTGTCCCTGGACCATCAGACAAAACCCTACCCGACCTCGTCCAATTCCACAGCCCAAGTCCAGACGACTTGACGCCTCAACTACTCGCTCGAGCGCTCAGAGACCAGGTCCAATACCTCTACGGCGACTACGGCCTCGGTCTCGTAGCCTCCAGCCTTGTCGGTAACCTTTCCACCTCTCCCACGCACTCCTTCTGACTCACCAACCAACCAACCAACCAGTCAAATACCTCTCCCCCGCCACCTCAACCGCCATTGTGCGCTGCTCACGCGACCATTACCGCATCGTTTGGGCGGCTCTCTCGTTCATGACTCATCTGCCCAAGTCTCGAAATGAGACGCAGGCGAGAGCTTGTGTGATGCAGGTTGTGAGGGTTTCGGGGACTATCAGGAAGGCCGAGGAGGAGGTCATTAAGAGGGCTAGAGCTGCGATATTGGCGGCGAGGGGGGAGAGTGGGGAGGGGGGTGTTGATGGTTTATTGGGGTTTTTGGGTGGAGAGGATGGGAAGGCAGCGGTGGGGATGGGGGGAGGGAAGATGAGCTTGGTGTCGGAGGGTGATTATGAGGATGATGAGGAGGAGGAGGATGAAGTGCCTATGGATTCTGATGAGGATGGGTGAACGGTTTGGGAAGGATGTCTGTGCCCCGTCGACGGCCAGGGCTCTGCATCTCGTTCTGTCTGCTACTACACACCTGGCGGGGACGGGATCCAATTTCTGTGCTAAGCGGGCACGGAGTTGATAACACGTAAGTCTTGTCCCACATTCCTACTGTTTTTCACGATGAGAATGATGAATACCGTGTCGCCCCTATCTGACTCGAGCTACGGCTCATTTGGAGACGTACCTGTCCTGCCAAACGGACTTTCTGACTCACGCATTGGATTTCTCAAGATATCAGCCTTCTCAAATCTTACTGGCTCCCAAGCTAATCTGCCTCTCAGGTTTTATCAGGCTTGGATATATTTGCAGCAACTGTGTTGGATTTAAAGCCCTCCGTATAAGGGCCTACCAGCATAGTCAATGGTTTGAAAACGAGAATCGCAAAGAGATGTGTAGGACTGATCATGAGGCGTTGGATATGCACCCAGTGCATTGCTCGCTTCTTAGGATGAGTAAGGTACTATGATCGCTGCTTCCCTTTCGGGGAAGGCGGTAGCCATGGGAATGGGAAACGTGATAGACCATATCAAGGCAGTGGCTGTTGTCCGGATAAGTGGATGACAAGACGATCACAAGTGCACTATACGAAATTTGAGTGATACGACTTTTATAGTATGCATTCTGGGATTTGTCCCACGCACATTGCCACTCTATACTTGCTTGCTTACGTTTTATGATGCTTCATGTTCACATATCAGTCGTAACGCCAGCTGTAATGCTCGCTCGCTCATATGCCATGCTTCAAAGGGTTCTTGCCCCTTCCAGATATCATAATCAGATATTGAAGACCGCCGTTTTGCTTTGTATGCCATCAAATACACACGTATTGTCGACTGGCACGTACTGTTTGGTAATAACCTTAATGACCTCCTGAGCAACCATACCGCCGGTCAGTGCTGCTATATTATGCAATTCCGCTCCATCGGCACGATAAATTTCTTTGACGACATTTTCAAACGTTTCTCGCGCTTCAGGGGTATCAAATCTCGCTGCATTTCCCCCTTCCCCTTTGGGTGTGTAGAAATGCGCGGATTCTGTGAAATCGGGCAACGGCAAAATGGCACCTGAAGGGGCTCGATGCCCTCCCGGAATATCCTTGAGAGGGTCTGTTCCCTTGCGAAGGCCACGGATGCGGCTGAGATCATCTTCATGGCGGTCCAAAGCTAGGAATGCGAAGTAGATTGGGAGTAAGGATGTTGGGTCTGATGCCTCTTGACTCAAGCGTTGAGCCCGATCACTCCAATCGATATCACTATCCGCGGTAGAGCGAGCGACACGAATTGGTCGACCCTGAATCAGCTTTACATATTGGGCGCCCTTACAGAAGGCTTCGATTTCTTTCTCGTCGACATCTTTTCCGGACGGTGTCCTCCTGACTGTGTCAATTATCTCCGCCAAATCGGAGCGGGCTTTCGCTTTGTATATGTTTTGTAGCTGGATATAATCTGATGATTGGGCTTTCATGTCAGGTAATGCGCCGGGAAGAGGAAGCAGTCCCTCGTGTCGTTGGGAAAATTGGCTTATGGCATTTGCAATGGTCCAGAAATTCGTGGATTCTGGCTTCAGATCCTTGCAGAAAGGAGAGTTGAAAACTTCGCGGAGACCGCTCGATATGGATGGGGGATTCAATGATTTCAGAACTGCAGCGGCTGCTTCATCGTAATTTTCTTCCCCACCTTCAGCGTTGTTCTTCCTGGCTCCGCTCTCCAATAGTGTTTTGAATTCCTTTTTTTCTGAGTAGTTGGCAGGCGGCTTGCCGTCATGTGAGATGTTCCAGACTTCAAGGTAGTGCAGAAGGAGAGGTAGGTAAGGGACGTGACCATGGTCATGGTCCGACAATGACTCTAGATTGCCTGTCTTGTCTTTTTGAAAGGTTTGGAGTTCTGGCCAAGGGTTGAGGAGTCGTAGATCTTGTGTAGACGCTGGATCAGGGTGGGTATCAACGATTGGAAACTGAGCCGGTAATTGTACAGAAAAATGGGAGTAAAACCCGACGCAATGGATATAGAAAAGTGGTGTCGCTGACTTCCCAGCGTATTCAACGACCTTGTCCAGCAGAGTAGCATCTTTTGTTGGTCCCATGAGCAGGATGAGGCTGTATTTGTCCAATACGCTTGGGTGCTCAACAAACGCTTCGATGGACTGCAACTTTTCTTTAGCAATATATTGTCACACGTTCCTGCACTAAAAGCCGTACCTTCTGTACGGCATTCCCATGAACCTCCGGATTGAGTTCTTGGAGAAGCCTACAAGTCTCCTCCGCCCTAGATTTGCCCAAGCTGCCTTCTTCGAGGAAAAAGTTCACGCCCAAGTCCTTCTCACTCACTTCGGCCTCGTCAACGATTGTGTAGTTGCCAACGCCAGGTAGAATCAGATTTTTCAGTGTCTCCACCCCAGTAACGCCTGGACCGGAATTCAGTAACAGGACTTTAGCTTCTTCCAGAGCTTGTTGCCCGCCCGCTGCCCATAGACGGAGTTGTCTGTCGTATTTCTTCTCCTTCGCCGTCGGGCCCTGGAGCAAAGGTGGGGTGATGGTCCGCTCAACCATGGTAAATACGTACCAGATACTCTCTCTGACGCGTTAAGAGGATCAAGAGAGATATCTGAACGATACTGGTGAACGCCAGGTAGCAGCAGTGAGCCGGGCCAAACGATCAAGTGGGAGTGCTCGGAGTCATGTGCTCGCAGTATTGAACCAATAAGCAACTAATTTAATTTCTCTGGTACACGTAGCTGAGGATGTACAACCTGCCCTCAGTAGCCAGACCTCTTGAAATACTCAAAAGCTGCTATTGGGAGCTGTGATGGGTAACACGTTGTACCCCGCCGGCTGCGGACCACCCACCCTGCAGCTACCTCTACCTACGCTACTGCTTCACTACCACTTTATTGACAGCCATTGAAGGGTAGTGGGCCTAAGTATTCTGCTTCTCATGGCTTCTAAATCATTTGATTGAACCGCCCAAATCGGATGCAAAAGTTGATTCCCGCGTACTCCCAGCTACTCAGGTCTGCTCTTCGACTGTCCTAACCTTCAACTGTCCGCATTGCTAACGAGCACTGACTCAAACGAAGATTCGGTAAGCCCTCAATATACGATCGTCATTCAACTCCGAAATTCCCCTCCCGGCCAAGTCCCCTCCTCCACATCTCTACCCCTAGAACAATGTCAACCCACACTACCGAAAGTGCGACCCTATCCGCTATCGAAGCCTCGAAGCGCAGCGCAGCCCAACAAGCAGTGAAAGAACACTTCGACCCCTCCGCCAAATATATCGGCATAGGCTCCGGCAGCACCATTGTCTATGTTGTCGAAGCCATAAGTGCTATAGACGACCCCAGAGTGAAGGAAATACGATTCGTACCGACGGGCTACCAATCCCGCCGGGTACATCCTGACCAGCAATGGGGATAGGAAATGTCTACTGACCATGACATAGGTCATCATAGATGCCGGTCTTCATGACATGAAATTTGACTCCCTCCCTCCTGATCAACTGATAGATGTCGCCTTCGACGGCGCGGACGAAATCGACGATGATCTGAACTGCATAAAAGGCGGCGGAGCATGCCTGTATCAAGAGAAATTGGTGGCCATGCGAGCTAAAAAGTTCATCTGTGTTGCTGATCACCGAAAACTACAGTCTCGACTGATAACCAAGTGGCCCACATTACCAATCGAAGTCGAGCCGCTAGCTACCGACGTCGTCCTCTCAGCTCTGCGTGAGCTGGGCTCCACCAATCCTGTCTTGCGCGAAGGCCACATCATGAAAGCCGGTCCGATCAAGACAGACCAAGACAATTACCTTGTGGATGCCCCTTTTCCAACATTACTCCTGCCTACAGATTTACGGCAGCACCTATCAAAGCATGGGACGCAGGAATCGATGGAAGGAAAAGGTATAGATGGTGTCTGGGAGGTAGCGAATCTGGCACGGGAAATCAAGTCAATAGAAGGGGTTTTGTCAGTGGGCTTGTTTGTTGGAGAGAATGGGGCACAAGCAGCCAAGAGGGGGGCTCGCCGCGGAGGCCAGAAGCCGGTGGCAGCATACTTTGGGATGGAGGATGGGAGCGTAGTTGTTAGGGAGGCGAACGAGGATGGAACAGCGAGGGTGCGAAATAGGTGAAATTTGAGAGAAACCTTTTCCGTTTGCTATGTTTAAAGCTAAGATACCAGTAAAGACAGTTGGAGTAAGCGAACATACATAGGAAATACTACATAGACCACAAGGAAAGACAGATTATTACCAATGGAATTTCGTGTAGGGAGCACAAAAGACTTCTGTTGTACTGAAATAGAATAAAAATCTTCTCGGTCTGATATCAGACTGCTCTCCCTTTGCCTTTACCGCCACGGAATTCTTCCTGCATCCAACTTCCCTCCTCAGCCTCGCTGAGGTGCAAGGCGTAGTTGAAATCTCTCAATTCTGCGTCCCGAGCGCTGGCTGTTTTTTTGGAATTAGGGGCTGTAGTAGACGCGCGGCTTGTTGGAGGTGACCTAGACGGCGACGATCTTTTACTTTTAGCATACCTGACAGTAAAGCTGCTGGCACTTGCATCGCCATCCCCCAATTTGGACGCACGGAAGCCATTGCTATCCTGTAGGCTCAATCTAATTGCTTTAGCCATGTCCTCGTCAAGCTCCTCTCGAGTCGAAGAGGCTGGTGATGCTACGGCTTCCTCTGTGATGGTATCGCTGCTCGAATCGTCGCTCGAACTTTTCCGTCTCAATTCATCGTCTTTAGCTGCTTCTTCGCTCAAAATCGTGGCGTATGCCATGATTTCGTCCTCAGTCGCTCCCGGGCCTAGCAAATCTACCCCATACCTTCCGGCAAGCCTTTCTTCTTCCTTGCGCCTGATTCGTTTCTCACGGTCGAGCTCTAATTTCTCATTGGCAATGTAATCTTTCAAGGCTCCGCGGCCAGTGCCAGAGAAGCGATCGCCACCTTGGTTGCTGCCACGTTCAGAACGACGAAGACGCCGTTTACTGCCTTTGTACTGATCGGCTGCTTGGGAGCTGTAGCTGAAGTAACGTAGATGGGAGCCAAGGGAGACCATCCCACGTAGACTCGTTGGGTCCGGATCTAAGCATATGGAGCCAGCAGCAAAGAGATTGATGCCAACGCCGGCAGGAGACGCTTCAGCTTGGACGAGGCGACGTCGTGCGCGGGATGAGAAGCGAGAATTTAGTGTTCGAATAGGTTCAGTGCTCGACGCCAGAGGACACCATGCTTGAACTAGGCCATCATTACCGCCGTGCACAAGATACAATGCTGTCAGAGCAAGGCATGAGACTTGTGGAGAATCCGTATGAATTATTCGGATAGGTTCGATACAGTTTTCAAGGATGGCATTGCGCGCTGTTGGAGCTCTCATGTCCCAGAGGAGAATGACACCGGATTTGGTGCCTACAGCCAGGAGCCGGGCACGCTGACCTGGGACATCAGTTACAGATTTTGGAAACGGCATTTGCCCATGAGGAGACGACATTGGGGAAGAAGATATTGATGATCCACTCATAGAAAGCAAGCGGTCTTCTGTGGCCGTCAGTATGGCAAAGCTAGACATGTCGATGGCTGTAGTCATGATTTGAGGGGTTTTGAGGCCGCCGAGCGAAAACATCGACACTCGCCATTCATCAGCCAGTTGTGCGTCAGGTGCAGTACCAGTCCGAGCCGTAGAATTGCGTCTAGCCGGCGGATTATTGTTGAACGACCAAGTAGGTTCCTCGTCATTCACAGACGCTCTGTCGCCGAAGACGGACGCGTGCGGGTTGCTTCCATCACGAAGGGCAGCATCAACCCGATCATTAGACCAATCCTTGGGCCGATCTGGAGGTTTCTGGAGCATGCATCGTGTGAATCGCTTGATGCCAGCTTGTTGAGTCTCGTCCAACCCGCAGCTGATGACAAGAATGCCTTCCCCTGCACCATTTTCGTCACTTGCAGCAAAATCAACTTCCAAACGTCGGCGCATATCCCAACCTTGGCATACTTTGCGGAAATGGGTTGGGTTCTTTCTCAGGAAGATTCCAATCTCGTTCGTCTCGGCACTGATCTGCTCCTTGCCAAGACCCGAACCGGTCCATGATGTTCTTGGCGTATAGCTACCGTCAAGTTCGGATCGATCGAAAGGATCAAGCCTAGCCGTCCGCTTGCTTGGTTCCACAAGGTTCCAGTAAACAGTGCGTCCGGTTTCCCAGGCTAGTTTCTCGAGCATCGTGATGTCAAGCTTCGAAGCCCGATCGAGGACTCGACGAACGGGAAGGTCAGCGAGGTAGAATATCTCGCCAAGAGCATTGAGTGCGATGGCCCAGATACGGTGCGATGATTGGCGTTTCGAGGACCAATTTTCGTCCGCTGCAATGGCAATGATTGGTACCCCAGGGCTCAATGCCCATCGAGCTGTTAATTCACCACGTTCGAGTCGTCTATCACGAAGTGGATTCGTTCCCAAAGAATATAAACTTAGTATCCCGTGTGACGAGCCTACAAACATCCCAACCAGACCCTCAGACATCTCAGGCATTTTCGAAGATTTAGCAATCCAGGTTGAGGTTAGCGCCCCGGCAGGTAGCGTGGGAGGTATACCAAGTTCTGGAACCGACAAGTCAAGAAAAGGGGCCAGCACTCGGCCTCTCTTTTCCTCAGTAGACCTGAAATAGGCCCTACCGTCTGGCAAACCTTCTGCGTAAACCATGCCATGTGGTTGACTCACATCCATGCTATTCGGCGTGCCAACCACATCTCCAGATCCGAGCCCGTATAGGTCATCGCTGGGATACACATCGGTGAAATGCTGAGCGCCGAAGGCATCCGCAAAGCCCCACGGATCTACTTTGCCGGTCTTGGGATCACTCGAGGACGCCATACCTACGTCGGTAGCTCCGTGGATGAAGCGAGGGAGTCTTTTACTGAAGCCAGTACCGAATGTTGCATGCATGTGATCAACGATGGTGATCAGGTCTGAATTGTAAGTCACATGAGCGCTACCACCGGTGCTGGCTCCAGCTCGAGAAGCTCCAGAGCCACTGGATCCTGAAACCTCAGCAGGCTTGCCACGACCTAAAGATCGAAGGAGCCGAGTACGCAGAATGTACTCACTTCGCCAGGAAGCCAAAGCTGTGAGTCGAGTGAAGAGACGCCTCTCCGCATGTAGTGTATGGTCACCATCTGGAAGATCTGAGTTGAATTCTAACGTATTCAGAGCATCGACTCCGGGAAAGAAGCGGGAAAAGGCAATCCTCCAAGCGTGAGGTGTGGTGACCAATTGGTGGAAACGATGGGACACTAAAGATACATCCGATAATGAGGATGGGGGTAGATGAGACAGGACGTGAGTCAAGACCTCTGGGAGTAATCAGCGAACGCAGCAACCAACGGGAGAATGTAAAGAGCGAACCATTAGGGAAATCAGCAAGCGCGACCTGGCCGGTAGTGGCATTTCTGCCCCTCTGAATCACAGCGAAAGCAGGACCTTGATTTCTCCTCTTAGGCAAGTATGATGATGCTTTTTCATGCTCAGCAATACGGTCGACTGGTGAATTCTTCCTCAATCCCCGTAGCGATCTTTCGAAGCTATCATCGGAACCTCTACTAGAGGAGGTTGACGATGAGGTAATACTGGTGGAACGGCTATTTCTTGCCCTCTCTTGGCCAGCGCGAAACTGGGGAGTGGGCTGTTCATCTGAGTGATCGAGGCCATGATGGCTGTTGAGGTGGCTATGGTGGGTATTCTGATTCAACGGAGTATTCTGGGTTACTTCGTTGGAGTCTGATTGCATAAAAAGTTTCGAGACGTAGGTGTGCAATCAGTAGGACTGAGCCAGGACTAGGTCAGTCAAGTCAAGTTCGTTTGTTACTTGGGCGAGCGTGTTATGTAGTGAAGAAAAGGAGGTGGTCAATTCTGACGCGACCGAAATCAGCCATAGAATAGTGCCAAGCCTTTTGTGAGATGAGATTCGAAGGATTCTCCTTACGATTAAAGCCTTCAGAGTCCCGCTAGATGGGACATTTATGGCTTTCATACAGATTATTTACAGTGACAAAGGCTGAGGCTGCGCTGCCTAATTGGGCCAGATCTTCCCCCATGCTTTCCCATCCCCCTCAAGAGGTCCCTTAAGTCTACCAAACTTCGCGGCTTTGCCTGAGGAGGCCTCTGGCAAACTCATCCAATCCTGTACCACACCCGGGACTTCCTCCTTCACATGACTGACACAGATCAAGGCTTGGTCCTTGCTCAGGCCCTCGAAGACTTTCTCGCTAAACAGCTCAGGTTCGGTGTCAACGACGAAGCGCTCTCTTTCTCCACCGCAGCCGGTAGCAATAGCGAATGATCTAGTTTCGCCCCAGGTCAAAAACAGCATGGATTTGTCACGTACATATGCGTCCATGCCGCTGAACGCTTCGTCAAGAACAACAAGGTCTGGCTTCTTGACAATTGCGCGCAGAAGAAGCGCTACTCGCTGAGCAGAAAATGGAGCGTCTCCAAACCGAACATCATCTGCCCAATCGGTACTTGGTGCAATGGCAATATTTCTCCGCGCTGTGGCCGACTTATGTGCTACCACCTTATTATTGGAGGGGGTAAATGCAGGATTTAGTTCAGCCTCGAACCATCGTAAACATGCGTCCACGGCGAGGTCATTCTCGTATGTCAGGAGGGCGGTACCGAGAAACGTGTCGGCCCAGGCGTTTTCAATCGTCCTGCGTAACGAGATGTTTCGCGGAAAGAAAGCGTGGATTTCAGGAGACGACTGACCAATTCGAGCTTGAACATCGAAGATCGATATTCCTGGTTGACCTGGTTGAGGAAGACGACCTCTACCAAAGACTCGGATAGGCAGTGAATACGCCTGAGGGTGATCAGAGCAAATCAAAGACAGCAGCGTGGTTTTGCCCGATCCATTTGGACCAAAGACACCCCAACGTTCTCCGCGTCTCACTGTCCACCGCAGCCCTCTTCTGTCTTCGCCGTCAACTTTTCGCTTCCAGCCACCCAAGGCTTGCTTCTCTCCGTACTTTACGCATACATCTCGCAGCTCCACTAGAGCCTCCCCGAGCCTATCACGAATTTGAGGGTGGTGCATTGAGAGCCCATCTCGACTCAGCGATCGCTCGCGTTGCTTTATCTTTCGCCAGCCGTTGAAATTCTGTGGTAGCCCTCTCTGTAGCACTGTGTTGACATCCGGGATCCAGCGGTATTGCGCACCCATTCCTTTCGTGCTAGTCATCTCTTCGAGAACGGTCTTTCTATCACCCTGGTGATCGATTTGACATGTTGAATTCACGTGCATCAGGTGAGTTATCCAATCAGGCAAGGGATCTTGAGGCCTTAAGGCTAGCATGAGCCGTGGTGAGCCGGTCTTTGCTAGGTTATATAGCAATGGATTCAAGGTGGAGATGGTAGGCGGGTCCAAGCCCATGAAGGGTTCATCTAAAAGAAGAACCAATGGTTTACCAAGTATTGCTCTCGCAATCCTAGCCCGCCTCGTCTGGCCGTTACTGAGATTTCCCATTGGCATGAGTAACAATTCCTCTAGTTTTAGGTCTTGGATGACACTGCCGAGGCTTTCATCGTTGATGTATGTACCCTCTTCTTGTTCAGCAGGGTTCAGATCGGTGTTGCCCTTCAGGTAGTCCATCACCGAAAAGTCGGTGTCTTCTCTACGGCTCTCGTATCGAGCGCTCAAGTAGGCGCCCCTTGTCCCAGCTTTGCCCACACCACCCCTTTCACCAGCGAATCCAACATATTGAATGGCTCGAGCAGGATTTCGATGTCGAAGATCTCCGATTTCCACCTCACTGGAAGAAAGATAGGGATACGACCGCGCCTTCGGGGGGATGCAGATATGCTGTCCCCGCAGGATCTCGAAAAAGGTGGTCTTCCCGGCATTGGAAGGCCCCACGATAGCCCAATGTTGCTGCTTCTCGTCTCCAGAAGGTAAAGCAAAGTTCAGCTGGGGAAATATGGGAGGATTCGTATTTGTATTTTGATCCGCTGTGGAGGGATGAGTTCTGTAAAAGGTTGCATTTTCAATGTGGATTATTGGAGATTCGCCAATTGGCGGCCTGTTACTCTTGTTATTTGAGGTGCTATAGATGCGCGAGAATATTCGGAGGGGCAGAGATGAAGGTCTTCGCATATCCAACTCCTATCCATACTTGTGAAGTGAAGCTTTGTATAGCTACAAGAGCTAAGAGTCTCGGGGTGAAGCAGGGGTTTGCGATCGTCGCTGATTAGCGCGGCCTTGGCGCTCGAGAAATTTCCATGAGCTCTTCCTTGAGAGCGTCGAGCAGCTTCCACCCAAGACATCAACATTCTGAAGCCGGTTGTACAATTTCAATATCAGCTTCGACAACTGCAAAGGCCTTCACAATGGTAAGCTGAAGCAAATACACCTCAAGTTTCGATTCGAAGCTTAGCTTATCTGCGAGCAGACTACAGCACTCAAGTCGATCAAGTCGCTCGCGCCCCTCCTAGATCGCATCCTTGTGCAGAGAGTCAAGGCCGAAACCAAAACCGCAGGTGGTCTTTTCTTACCAGAGAGCAGCGTGAAGGAGCTTAATGAAGCAAAAGTCCTCGCGGTCGGTCCTGGAGGGCTCGACAAAGAGGGCAAGAGGGTGACACCGAGCGTTGCGCCTGGAGATAAGGTCCTGATACCCCAGGTAGGAGGAATACATCTACGATTGTTCAACGGACAGCAGAGAGGCTTACATAATGCTACAGTATGGAGGAAGCCCGGTAAAAGTGGGAGACGAGGAGTATTCGCTGTTCAGAGATCACGAGTAGCTCCCCCTGGCAAATTCCATGGCCATCACTGACAATCTTCAGGCTGCTCGCCAAGATCAATGAGTAAACCTGATGGATTCCATCATCATGTACCATATGTAATCCTACCACATTCGAGCGCTGTGGGGCTGTGAACTTTGCATTAAGGGAGCGTTGCATATACTATGTAATCAGTGGGACAATCGATGTATCTCCTCTCTATCCTCTATGTATGGTGCCGAATCGATTGACTCATTGTCTTCATGTGGATTCGAACGAGCCTACCTCATTTGCAGACACTAGCGCCTTTGTTGTTAGGGCTTCGGTATGCACGTGACGTGGACTTGGCTCCGCAGGATTGCCATTCATCGTCAAACTCTTACCTTCCTCTCAAGCAAAGACGCAGTACAACTACTACCTTCAGGACCTGGTCGCTTAATCTGTTCCTATATCCTACCGCAGTCGTTGCACCCTGCTTTCAAGCCATCGCGATGGCGTCCTCGTCATCGGCCACTCCGCTTCTCTAGTAACATTACCCATCCTACTTGCTACTTCTCCAAGTCTTCTAGTCGCTAACCCTTCCCTTACTTTACACAGCTCTTGCATAGCCTACCGTACCACCATCCTGACTGAACACACCACCTCAGCCTCCTCACAAACATCTAGTCTGGCCTCCCTCATACTTCCCAAGATAACGCACGACAAGCCGCAAAAACTGACCTACACCCACAACCAAAACTACATCCACTACATCGCAGATGCGCCTTCGGATCACCCCTCAGCCGACCCCTCCGCTGGTGGCCTTACCTATCTTGTCATCGCTAGCTCCAGCTTTGGCCGCCGCATACCATTCGGTTACCTCGTAGAGATCAAGAAACAATTTCTTTCCCGCTATGATCCCAAAGACACAGACTTCGCAGCAATGCCGCCTTACGGAGCAGCGGACTTCAATGGTCAGCTGAAGAAATTGATGGTGGGGTATGGGACTACGGAACGTGGAAAGCAGGATGCCCTCACCAATGTGCAACAGGACATCGATAATGTAAAGGGGATCATGACGGAGAACATTGAGAGGGTATTAGAAAGGGGGGAGAGGATCGATTTGCTTGTGGATAAAACTGATAGGTTGGGCGTTGGGGCGCATGACTTCAGAGTGAGAAGTAGGGGCTTGAAGAGGAGGATGTGGTGGAAGAACGTGAAGTTGATGGCCCTATTGGGAGTGGTGATTGTGTTCCTGATATACCTGTTCGTCGGCTTTGGCTGTGGTCTACCAGGTGGGTCTTCGCTTCAGGACACTGCTTCATCAATGGGACTGACATCATGCTAGGCTGGTCGAGGTGCGTGGGATCGAGTAAGAATTAAAAGCTGGCGAGGTTACTGCACAAGGCGTTCTGAAGCATTGGCGAGGATGTACAATAGGCGGTCTGCAAGCACCAAAAGAAGAAAACTCTGACGACAAGGTGTCTGAGCCAATGATAGCATACGTAGCGATACCCTCCCATTGATCCAATATTCACCAACTCCACGAAAGCGTGACGCCAGACGGAACCAGAGAAAGCGTCGCACCCAATAACAGTAAATACCCCACACACCAGCCCTCGCAGTTCGCATAGCCATCCAAGCTTCAGTCCAAGCTCCCTGCATGCCCCCTACCCCATCCTCTCACAAGATATTAATATCCCAACGCCTGAAACTCGCCTCATGCGCCCTGCAGTCTGAGCCCAAAACCCCAAACATGCAACATGCGTAGAGTCCACCATCCTGCGTAAAAATCCCAGACGTTAACGCTCGCCCTAAGCTCAAACGGTGATTCGATGAAACAAGAGTCCGCACCACAAAACCCAACACGATCCGGCCAGATTACTCGCTCGCTTCAGCGCTAAGCCTCGCGAATCCCGCCCTTATCGGCGCATTTTTTGTCGAGGGGGTGCTTCCTCTGCTCCTAGCTTGTCTCATGATAAGAGCTGGATTGCGTGCGTTGGACGAGCCTGAACCCAGTCGAGTTCATCCTATCGGGTGTGGTGGCCCGAGCTTTTGGGGAATTATCGTAAAAGATGTCTGGACCCGCTACTTTTTTGTCGTGTTATCTTTGGTGGGAGGTTTTATCATGGTGGACTCCTCTCTGAGAAGCTTTACATTATTTCGTAAGGTGATGAAGAAGAGTATGGCTCCTAGTCTACCACAGATTCGAGTCTCGGATATGGAGATTCTGTCTGATTGGGATTTTGAGAATGTGAAGGCGTTTGGGGATAGTATTCCTGGCTATCGACCCAGTGCGAGTATGTCTACCCTGATTGATTACCTCTGCTCTTCCACAGTTGCTGTCCCCATGGTCTTTTCCATGAAAAGGTTGGAGCATTTGTTGTATGTAGACGCTGACCATTCGACCAGCCTTCCTGACAACCCTCCGCTCGAACCTCCATCTTTCCACCTGCCCCTACGATTCTCCATACAGCAGTCTCGTCTCAACCCCGACCTCCTCTGCATTCTCGTCCACCACTCTCCTAGCATATCCTACACCATCACCTCTCTCGATCAGCACGACTGCCGCTCAAGTCACCGCATATTGCCCACCAGAGCCAAAACAGTTACCAACACTCACAACATCCATTACTCCATCCTCGGCTGTCAACGAACGCGGCGAAGCCCTCCGTCTGATTGGAGACTCGGTGGCTCAGCAAAGACAATTGGCTGCTAAGGCATTAGTTCTGCATCCCTATTCTGTCACAACACTCATCCTACTTACGGGAATCCTGGCCCGGTGTTGCACGCTCCGAGCCCTCCTCGCCATATCAACAACTCTAGTCGTGATGATTCTGGCTGCGATGTACTGGGTCACACGAGACTATGCAGCCTGTGCCGCAAAGATGGACTCGAATTGGCTTGATGGTCCGTCAAAGGTCATTGGTGAAAATGGAAACGGCAATGGCAATGGCGTGAAAAGGGGGTTTAAGGGAGATGAGCCGATCGTTATAGTGTCTCGGTGGGGCGAAAAGATCATTGGAGCACTTGTGCTGCGGGTAGCGAAACGTGACCGTAAGGGGTACGTTCGGGCTTGGACTGTTGACTCGAGCCATAGGGGCAAGGGGGTCGGAAGTAGCCTGCTCCAAGAGGGCGTAAGAGTTGCATGGGGAAAGGGGGCGAGAGTTATGGAACTGGAGACCAGTCACGCCAATTCCCATCGTGTGTTGCCACAGACGTTTAATAGGGGCTTTGATGAGCAGGAGGCTAGAGCAGGATCATTGTTAACGGATCTGGTAGCACAGCATAGGCGAGAGAAGAGTAGTCGATGACTTACGAATGATACCCTGCATGTCTCATGGATCGATTTTTGTTAGTTTCGTCACGGAAATGGCTCAATATCCTGACTGTCCACAGTGCCCGCTTCGAATGGCCTCATTCTTGCTTGACAATATTCTATTTCTTACTTCACCCGGGTCAGTGAGCGTCAGAGAACAACAGGCTCTGGCGGGACTGACCGCTTCCATATTGAACGCCATCCATCTTTCGTCCTTGAAAGATATTGCCGTAGAGCCTTGAAATGTGCGCCAAAAGCAGACTGCAAGAACATGGGTATCATCGCTGAAACATCCTCCTCCACAAGCCCACCCAACCTATATGTGCTGTCCCGTGAAGTGCACAATTTCAATGGAGATGATGAAGAAGATGTGAGACGAGGCATAAGCATTTAAACGCGTCCGCGGTAGATGTCCGGAAGAATTTTTCAATACTTAGGGTCGAAGCCTACCTACATGAGTATGGGGCATTACAAATAGCGGGATATTCTTACTTACCATAGATTGGTCGTCCTTGCTACGAAGAGAGCAGGAGTTTGTCAATTCTGAACACCTTGGAATGTATGCTGGAATGGTGATTGGGTCTCGACCTACTCTTTTGAGCGCGAAGATCACCTGGAAGAGTCAGCTCGTCGCCATCGAGTGTATTGGAAGCTCGAGAAAGAGACTTACATCGGATACTGTCACAGCTAATTAAGGGACGCAGAAGTCAGCATTATGGTCTATTCGGGCTCGAATACGTCCCCAATGCTCACTTTTCCGGTTGGCATGTTCCACAAACGCGGTACAATCATGTAAAATCTATCACAGGCTGGTCAGTAGAAGAGCAAAGGTGTACTACAGGAATAGCTTACCATATGGATCTTGTTCTTGATGGCTTCCCGAACCTCGTCATATATTGTTGCTGAGATTCGTTTCACTCCCCCTCGTCGAGCGATGCGTCTGCTGAGATTTTAGTCCGAGTATGTAGATTATACAACAAAAGGCAAAGTATACCTGATATCTCCCTTCGCTATTGTAGCATTGCTAGTCAGCGGTTGTTCGTCGCTCCTCGCTCCTTGCTGTGGGAGGAATGCGACTCACTAATACCGCGTACTGAGTCCCGTATTATTTTTCTGTGTGGAACATACGTGTCAGTAACAGACTATCCTCCATTCTCTCCATTCTAGTCTTGGGTCGAGGGTGGTGCTTCTCATCCAAGGATGTCCGCGATATGTGGTGGAAGTTCAAGTCGCCCTCACACACCGATGTCTCTTCAGTCCGCCCTTTCCCAGTCCTTTACCACCCAGGCCATGTTTTTCTTTACCGCCGCCGATGACGCCCTTGCCTCCCAGCGTCTTGCGTTGATTAGATCCTGAGGTCCTGGATGACGGGGCCGGTGTCGGGCGAGCGCCAGAAGGTCGCTCCCCTCCAAAATTGGGCATAAGCCGGTTGAAGTTGAGAGGCATCAGAGGCGTTGAGATTTTCTGGCCGTGTTACAAATTAAGTAGTGAGCGAGAGTTGCTGGGAAAGCGACAGGTGATAACTGGTGGAAGATGAAGGTGGGAGTGTGAGGATATCCTGGGTTACAGTAAACAAAGCGGGTGGTGATTGAACGCGCTAGATATTGGAACACTGGGGTCCACGGCGCGATTATCGCCCGGAATCACTTTGATCCCACGTTGGTAAAGTATCACTTCTCTTTGTGTTTCGCACCTAAGTCTAAGGTGGCAGTGACAAAAGCTGAACTTTTGGCTAGCTACATCAAGATCCTGCCTGCTAAAATGACCTTCTACTATACCTACGCTTCTTGTCCTGCAAGAAGGTAGGTATGTCTTGGCCATACACATCATCATCATACTACATGTGGGTAGTTCCGCTCAAGAAAAACGGCTGGCCTACTTTGTAAGAAATGTCTTCCCCAAACACTCAATGCATAAGACCACGGAGAGCGTGTCCACGGTGTCCAGCATGACGCTTGTGTTTGTAGCTTCCTGAGCATTTACCATAGGTGCTTTGACACCCGGTGCCACAGTAGTCATCAGATGTGCCGCAGTACCTATATCCCAATCAGTATGGAGACATGGTAGAATCAAGCCGACGGGTATATTACCCATGAGCCGAACAGCACATGCCGGTTTTACAATTCTGGCCTCCATTGCTGCCGCAGGTATTGATAGATCCATTGGCCATGGAATTGTCTGACCCCGCAGAAGAAGTGCTGCTTGATGTAGAGACAGCAGTCGTCGTGGGACCATAAGCTTGCATTGTTCCAGGAGTGGCCGGCTCTGGTGACGATGGCCTAGATGGTTGCATCGGTCCAGCAGCAACGACAACCTTGGACATGTCAAGCATCTTCAATGGGGCTGGCATAAAGCTGGAAAGGGAAGGTGGACCGTTGTAAGGACCCGAGGCACAGCCATTCCGAAGGTCGGTACAGTAGTTCTCCCAGTTGTGACAGTTCTTGCTCCCTGTTGGACCAGCCGATTTGTAGCAGTCCGTAGTCTGTGTTGAACAGTTTTGTGAGGACTAGATAAGGACTTAGTCAATGATAGGCCAGGCAGTCACACATCGATGCCCTACTTACGGTATAGCAGCTGTTCTGGTCAGTGTACACCGGAGGTATGAAAGCACACCAGTTGGCGTTGGTCATGACGCAACCTTCGGGCTTGAGACCTATGGTTTGACTTGTGGTGGTGCGAACTGTTTTGTCGCGCTTTGAGCTGCCACCCACGTACACTGGTGGGCCAAATGTTGGGAAAGGCAGGGATAGTGGCACCTTCCAGATATTGTAGGTCATGGCTGGCGTGTTCATATTAACATATCCAGGGATTGAAACCGTGTGCGCAGGAGTAGACGATCCGGTAGACGAGAGGAAAATTTGCGCGCAGCCAACGTAAAATTGTGGATCCGGCGGAGTTTTATCTGCCTGGTGTAATGCGAGGAGTTCCGGACGAACAAGGTAATAGCCTGCGACAAGATCCTTTGGAATAGTGGCTCCCAAATGCCCGTTATTGGGGATGAGTTTCTCAGTACCTGCGAGCTTTTGAGTCAGCAATGGCGTTTGATGAGCAATAGAGTAAATCAAATGATTTGATGGCAGTGCACTCAAGACATGCCGTGACTCCAAGAGCAACATATGAGTTCTGATTGACTATTGTGAGGGCAATACTCCCGAAACATGCTTTGCAACTCAACATACTGCCCCGGCCAGGGGGACAATGGCTCCAAAAGGCCACTTACACCACTTGCCGGCTGTGCTATCGTAGTCATCTTCCATGATCTTGAACCATCCGTCACCAATCGCGTTATTCGAAGCTGCAGAGTCCTGCACCTTCTTCATGTACACGGCACAAGGACCCTTGTGGCTGCTGTCGATGGAGCCTGGCTGTGACCCATCCGGCCAGTCACGCCATTCAAAGGCGAGAGTAGATCCTGCATTGACCGCAGCAACGCGGGCTACGCCTGTCTCGCCATTGACTCCACAAGCCATATCAGGTGTATTTAGATTCGGTAAAGGAAATGTTGCTTGCGGGAGGTTGCTACTCATACGGACTGCGGTTCCATCTCCTTGATCGACACCGTCGACGAAGAAGTTAGTGAAAGCGGTGTGAGCCTGAACAGTACCAGCTGTGAGCAGAATGATGTTGGTAGTGGAGATCCGCATATTGCTGATTGTTTATCTGAACTTGGTCTGTTTTTCCAGAGCAAGCGACTCGATCAACAAGTCGTAAGAATTGAGAAAATAAGTGAAAGTGAGTGCTTGAATCTGGATGAGAGTGTCAAGATGCTGGTCTTGAAATAAAAGTGCCGAGTATGTGAGAGGAAAAGAAGAGACGCTGAGGGAAATAGTTGTTGCGATTGTTGTGTAACTGGAACCAACTTGGTGTTATGATCTTTAGCGTGCTATCAATCTCGTCACGCGGTAGCAACGAGAGTGAAGTTGCTATAGCAAATTTGTAGCATTCATCTTCGTACCAAAGAGTGGAATAAATACTTTGAGGTTTCCTTGCACAACGCCTTTGTAAGGGGACATGCATGCCATTCTCGGCCATTCTGGGCCTTGCTCCACAGCCAACGAATTCACTTGGGTCACTTGCTTCATCTAATGTAGGCTTCGTGCATAAAACATCATGGTCAAAGGAAATTCAGCCCCCTTTGTGGGTAAAACCGTATGTTCGTTAGGCAATGTGAGATGTGGCGGCTTGAAACGAAAGCTTTGACCTTGCAGCAATGCAAAGTCCCGCGTCACTGTGGGATTTTCCAGTACTTTTTGCTCCAAATTCGACGGTTGAAACAAGTAGGCGCCGAAAGGTTCCTTGCCCTTGCACGCATACCCAATCGCTGATACATCGCTGATGAGGAGAAACCATGAGACGGCGATGCGAATTACGAGGCCAACCCAAGTATGGACTCCTGGATATCGGCGGAGATAATCGCTGATACCTGAGCAGGCACGAAGAAGGCCATCATAGATAAGATGAGGTAGACTCATCTTACTTGTGTCACTAGCCAGACTTGGGATTAGTTCGAAATGCAGAAAGCCTAGCCCCTAGTGGTATCTTCGTCGGTAGTGGGGTGTCTACGCTTACTCATCACGCTCTGATTGGAGCCGACAGTTTGCGCTCCAAAAAGTTTGCCACTGTACCTGATTTTAGGACAGGTATTTATCCCTCAATTGAGATGAGCTTGGGTCAATTGACGTCCGCCAATTACGCCAGCCATTCCTTTGACTTCGCTTCCTCCCAATAGCCACTCCACTGTCACTCATTATCGGTTACAGGCGATGCAAGTTATGGCATTGCGGTAGTCCAAGCGGAGATATATGACGGATGGCTACCATAGTGTTAGGCAGCCAATTTGGTGATGAGGGTAAGTGATAGAGCTACTTCATAAGCGATTCGCACTTTTCACCCCCCAGCGCAAGGATTCTAAATCGCCAAAAGAGTTGTACGCAAGTCCAAGGAGCAGAAGCCTACACTCTTTGCCCTACTAAAGGCTGCAATTGGCTCTTATACTACAGGGAAACGGGAAAAGGATGGACTGTCAATACCGTCGAAATACCAGACTGACAGGCAATCGCAGGCAAAGGCAAACTCGTTGACATCCTTTGCGCCTCCGCCCATTACTGTGCCCGTTTTGCAGGGGGGAATAACGCTGGCCATACCATCGTCACAAATGGTGTTACTTATGACTTTCATATACTGCCGTCTGGACTGGTTAATCCCAATTGTACCAACTTGATCGGTTCGGGTGTTGTAGTCCACATACCGTCATTCTTTAAAGAGCTGGAAGATCTCAAGAATAAGGGGCTCAATACCAACAGCAGGATATACATATCGGACCGAGCCCAGATCGTCTTTGACTTGCACCAACTCGTTGACGGTTTGGAAGAGCAAGAATTGGGCAAAGGAGCCGTTGGGACAACCAAAAAAGGCATTGGTCCATGTTACAGCAGTAAAAGCAATCGTTCGGGGGTCAGGATATCCGACATATTCGACAAAGAGACATTTGATCGGAGACTCCGCGCATTATCAACAGGTTACAAAAAGCGTTATGGCGAACTTTTGGAGTACGACGTTGAGCGGGAGATAGCGAGCTTCGACATGTATCGTGGCGAATTGAAGGACTTTGTGCGCGATGCAGTGCCCTTTATAAACAAAATTCAGTCATCACCCGACAGAAACCTATTGATTGAGGGGGCGAACGCTCTTATGCTGGACGTAGATTACGGGTAAGCCCATGCGTCTGCTTGCATTGTCGTTGGAGTAACAGACATGAGCTTTAAAAGTTGGCTGACCTCGCCCTTGTAAGGACGTATCCTTACGTCACAGCTTCCAATACCTGTCTAGGTGGCGTCTTCACCGGCCTCGGTCTCAACCTATCCAAGGTCAAGGAGACCATCGGAGTGGTGAAGGCATACACGACAAGGGTCGGCAATGGCCCCTTACCCACCGAACAGCTGAATGCAGACGGGGAGAAACTCCAGTCAATTGGGCGCGAATTTGGCGTCACTACAGGTCGAAAACGGGTAAGCACTCATCCTAGGCGCCTCCTCAAATCCTACCGAGAGAAGAACGGGAAGAGGGGCTCAAGTCTACGTTGTTCCGATACTAATGACCTACTAGCGTTGCGGCTGGTTGGATCTTGTGATGATCAAATACAGCGACATGGTGAACCACTACACGCATCTCAATCTCACGAAACTGGACATCTTGGACGATTTCAAGGAAATCCCAGTTGCTGTCGAATACCGACTTGACGGAGAAATTTTGGAATCCTTTCCCGCTGATCTGAAGAAACTTGATCGGGTTGAGGTGATATACAAGACCTTACCAGGATGGAATACTCCCTCGACAGGAGCGAAAACCTTTGATGATCTACCCGAGAATGCAAGGAATTATGTGAACTTCATTCAGGATTTTGTGGATGTCAAGGTCAAGTATATAGGGACTGGTCCCGCACGAGAGGATATGATTACGATTCGGGATGAAGAAAATAGGTCAAGGAAGGGATAGAGTGGGTGAGTGGGGACAGACGGAGCCGTATCGAAGGATACTGCAGTCTTGTTGACGTTTCTTGGACCAATAAAGGCGCGTTGCGCGTTTAAGTCTTCTCTTCGCTGGAATCCGGCGAGCCAGCAGACCAGCCTAGTAAGACCAAATGTTCATCACCAAGATGTATGGCTTTTGGGCTGCTTCAACCATCGTTCACTATTCTCATGATACATTCACAACATCAATCGCTTGAGCAACAGCCTTTGGCCTCCCTTTTCTATCAACTCTCACATCAGCCGGATCAAAGCCTCCCTGCCCCCAGGTAGCCCACTCCGGCGTCGGTGGACCCATGTAATCCTCAGGCGAGAACTCCTCGCCAGACTCCAAGCACTCGAAAAACCTCTCGTAGTCGATCAGCGTATGCCACTTCCCATCCACGAAGAACCTCCTGCTCGCAATGAGCACGCAACAGCTATGTGCATGCTCGGCCGCTATGCCATACTCCAAGCCTCTCCTTCCCAACGCCGCATTGAGCGCTTCAACAAAGGCGGTGACTTCTTCGTAGAAAGGTACATTCTGCATCGTCAACCCTGCACCTGCAGACGAGGAAGTGCCGCAGTACGTAACACCTTTGATCTCAACGAAGCATGGGAGGCCGCGAGCGACCAGGTCAGCGTAGCCTTCGAGTTCTTCATCAATGTTGAAGCCTTTGACTAGTGTGAGACGGAAAACAGTCCTCATCCTGAAGCGTTTGTCTTTCAGTATGTCCAAACACCGCGTGAAACGCTGCCAATAGTCGCGATGTAGCGGCCTATCGATTTTGCGTAGCGACTCGGCATTGCTGGCATCAATCGACACATAAAGCTGCGTTACAGGCTCAAGCGCAGCAAGCTGATCCGGATGCTGTGCATTGCAAACGAGGAAACTCGATATCCTCTCCTTATGAAGCATCGCCACAAATTCGTTGATGTGAGGATAGAAGATAGGTTCTCCCACAAGACTTAGTGCACAATGCCTGATCCTCATCGCTTCCTGGAATCTCTCTGCCCTGACTCCGGGTACGCCTCTCATCATCTTGATCTTCTTGTAGTGCCCTTCTTTGGCACCTTCGAAGATCATCTCTGGCGGATCGACCTGCCATCTCCACGTAGTGCCTACTGGGTTCGTACCATGGCGCCAGCAGAATACGCATTTATTGCTACATGAGAGCGAAGGGGTGGTCTCCATGCATAGGTGTGATTTGATGCCGTAGAACGAGAACTTGTAGCAAGAGCCTCTGCCACGTAGAGCAGATTTGGTCCAGCGACAGATTTTGACGCCGGAGTGGGTGCCGATTATCGTGTAGCCTTGTTTCGTGAGAGATTTATAGGTGGGAGATGACACGGGGACCATGGCCTTGGGGAGCTGTAAACTCGGTTGAGAGAGAGACAAGGATGTAGTGAAATCAATAGGAAGCGGCGTAGGTGAAGAGTTTTGAGTGGACGTTTCAAGAACCTTTGAGCGAGCTTTGCCTCCCACATCTTCGAGATCATCAACGTTCGACATTCGTTGCAGCCTTTTTCGCCTCGCAGGCCTCCTTGACTGCTGTTCCGGGACTGTACCCTCATCAACGAGCTCTTCCTCATCACTTTCCACGGCGTCACCGCTCCCCACAACGCCTTCACCAAGTCCTCCAGAAGCTGCAACATCCAGCAGCACGTTTAACACACCGTCCCTCCATTCCTCCAGCCTCTTCACAGCATCTGACTTGACATCTCCTAGCCCAAGCGGAAACGCTCTCTTCCCGCCCGTCAATTTTGCCATCCACTTGTCAACCTCAATTGCTTGGGAGCAAAACCCTTCTTCCTCAGTAGCCCAGTCTTCCCTGTCTCCAAAGCCAAACACAGAGTAGCCGACTAATCCAGATAGGGGTGCAGTATCAATTCGAAAGTCATGGTGAGTCTCTTGGAGATGGGCTAGGAAATTGGCTAGTGCCGTATCAATGTTATAGCTTGGCAGAAGTAAGAGGTAGAAATATTGAATACTTGGTGCGGACTTGGGGGCCATTGGTGGTGAGACGAAGAAGTCATCGTAGTCGATGTATGAGAGATCATGGATTTGTGGCTCTAGTAGAGTGGAAGAATAATCCTTTAAGGGCGCCTCTAGGTCGCAAAGCAATTGCCTTGCACGGTTTTCGGTTGTTCCGGTCAGCGATGAGAAGAACACCAGAGTTTGGATTCTTTCATTTTGCACTGCCTCTTGCCGCAAGGTTCTGTGGTGCTTGGAGCCGGTCACCCGTTTTGGTCCTGTGCGAGGGCGTGTAGGAACAATCGATGGTTTTGCTGTAGTCTGCTTGTCCTGGCCATCTCTTCTAAGAGCTTTTACGGCTGCGTCCTCAACAGTAACCACATCAGGCTTTCCGTCCAGCCTGCCTGCCTTCTCCCAACACCTGGGTGTTGTAATGGATGGACTTGTACCAGTAGATGATGTCACCCTCTCTTTTCGAGATTGCCAGCTGGTGTATTTTCGTGTAGTATAAGCAAGCAGTATCGCCACAATCAAGAAGAGAACCCGGTATTCATGCCATGCCTCTAAAATGTCTAGATGCTGGATTAGCTTCATACTATCCAAATGGTTGAGCAATGTACAAACTAGATGTTAGGGGTCCTATGCCGCCAGCCTCGCCAGCGGTCGCATCGGAAGACTCCATCGCAAGGTGCTTGTGGTGAAAGCCCAATTTGGAGTTATACATTGTGGGGAGGGCACCGGGGGTGCAGGCGTGCAGGGGTATTGGGGGACCGTTGCCCGCGTGTACTAGAAAACAATCCTATTCAGGATGCACAACACCATGAGGGCTATAGATAAGTCTACGGGGATCAAGGTGCCTAAGATCTTTAGCTTGCCTCTGGGGATATGCGTACTACTTAGGTGCGATTCCGGAGTGATCATCCGCCCAGCTCGCCAAAAGATTGGTGAAGTCAACCTCCGTACAGGCCCCATCCTTTTTTACTCTTCAGTAACCCCCCTACAGAATGACAATATAGACAATATGGATATGCGACAAGGACAAATGCACCATTTTCTACATCTTGTCTGCGTACACCTTATTCGTATCACTATACAACATATCAAGATCTAAACTTCTAGACTGTTCTCGCGCACATATTGCTTGACTATGCCTCCGCCTTGGCTTCCGGAACCATCTTTTGGATTATCAAATGCGGAGTTTGAAGCTGTCATGGTCACAAATCTGTACTATCTACAATGGTAATTATTTCTTCATCTCACCTCAGTGCTTTCGAGGAACTGATCGTGTAGGATATTTGGTCTGGAGACATTGCTACTAGCATGGACGCTACACACTACGCAGAGACCAATTCGATCCTATGGACCGTGAGTTTTCAGTCTTGCGGACGATTTGTCTAATATACTAATCATGATCAACAGCAAAGTCATGACAGCCGTGTGGTATAATTTATTCATCCTTTGCTCGACTATCGTTGGGTATCCGTTGGTGGAAAAAAACTTGGAAATTGAACCTCAATTCCCTTGGACCTTTCCTGGTGTCATCATATGCGATTTCATTGCCATTGCCAGTCACTTGCAACATGTACCAACATACTTTGAGGCGTGGAGAATAGCAAAACGCGGGCGAATCCGAGGCCATATATCAAGGGATGATCCATGACCGACTCCTTTTCGTCACTTTGATGAGTTACCGCCGAATTGGAATGCAAAGTCTTTACTATAATCCTCTAGAGCAAGACAGTTGGCCTCTTCAAATGGGATTCGCATGATTCTTGGCGCTCTCGCTCTGTCTGGACAATGAAAGGACACCGTCAGGTTATGGGAACGAGTCCCTGGAATTCGAATCTTAGAGAAAGACATGGGGAAAACTGAAACAGATATCTCCTCTACTGTCACATGTGCTCGAGGCCTATGATCTTGCTTGAGTATTTTTGGGATAAGATTTCGACGTATGGACACTGACTGATCCAATACACATTGCTTGTTTAGCTTCCAAGATACTGCCGCCTTGCCCATGGAAAGATGCTTGTATGTTACTCTGGCACGCATGGGATGTAGACGTAATACAGCTACATTCATGACTAGTCCTAGGTTTTGTATTCCATGGTCGCAAGCAGTCACTGGTCCCAACCCGGAATTGACTTGGTCCTCCAAAGACAGAAGCTTGAAAACTGAATCATCAGGACGTTGATGATCATCTCGTATGAAGCCCCAAGGTGTGCCTTCCAAACTGTGACGACCAAGCAAGCACTTGGCCCACGTGGGAAAGCGCGCTAATTCCCGTAATCTTTTGACAGTTCCAGCTCTTTCGCTCCTCTTTTCCTCTTCAGCCTTGCAATGTCTCGTAACAATTTTGCAAAAATCACTGTATAAGTCATATCAACTATGCCTCTGATACGGTCAAGAGAACCTCTTCTTGTGGGAGTTCTAGCGAGAGTGACATGGTTACTCGCACTCTCTGCTGGGATGGTTTTTGCAGGATCTCAATGGGAGCCGAGCGAGTCTAGAGGTCCTTGGACGCATTGGTAGTTAGACTCTCCTCAAATGAAGTTCTTTCTAATATTGGATTAGGATCTCGGTAGCTTGGCTGCCCCTCGCCATGTTGTTCTCCCTCTCTACCCGTTATCAAAATTCTGTAGTCTTTTGGGTCAAGTCACTCGCCTTGTTCGTACTTCTATGGTCAACGGGGAAGTTTGTCTCTCACATGGTAGGGCAAACGCTAGACCCGTACGTCCTAATTGTGCTTACTTGGTGTATGGGGTATGTCGATAGGCAAGCTGGTCACATATCAGCTGGGGCTGGCAACAGTCTCTGGGCAAGACGTCAGTATCGACCACTTCATGCCCTAGACATGGTCTAGAAAGGCTACTGCCTCCTGTTGGGGTCCTGCAAAAACTGACAAGCGGCTCCCAACCTGCCTTGGGTAAGCAGGGCAAGGGAATTTTTGAAACCCAAAAAAGATGTGCTGTCAAGCTCTCTTTTTTAAACCGCTTCTGGTGGCGATTTTTTCTTTTCCTACGCTGCTTGCAGCGAAGAATTGCCAGAGATGCTCCTTTTTGGGCTTCTCCTGGTACACTTTTATTTGAGTGACCTTTGGTTACTCAGCAAGGCCTAAGTGGACAGGGATCCAAAGCTAAGTTTGCGCAGCTCCAACGGTGTCCGTTTTCACTAGCTAATGCATTGCTGGGACTTTAGCTGAGGAAGGGCGGCTTACACGTTTGTCGTGCACTTTTGACCGCAAGGAACGGAAAGGAGGAATCACCCTGGCTCATGGAGTAAGAAAAAGAGGACAAAGCAAAGAGGTATCCACAAGCTCCGGAAGAGAAGCGTCCTGCCGTTAACCGCGCCGCAGAATTTGCTTCCAAATCGCTATCACATCAGCAATGAAGATGGAGCTCAGGACTTAGAAAGCTCAGAGCCTATCATAGCACCTGAACAGCCCTTGAAATGTGCCACCGCTGGTCAGGAATCAGACTCAAGCATCACGGTCACAATCGCTCAAACCTGTCCCTCTCCTCTTTGCTTTCGTAGCTATCACCTCTACCGCAACCGTTATGACCAAGTTCACACTTGCCTTCTTGAAAGTGAGCGTGTCTTCATCTTCTGCCCATGCAGTTGCTAATTTTACAAAAGACAAGCATTGCAATCACGCGAAACCTTGTTAAGGCAGCATACACCTCCATCAACCTTCCCTCAAAGATCTGTCGCAGCTACTGCGACCGCATCACCGAAGAAGACACATCCAAGTACAGGCAACTCTCTTTCACGGCTGTATTGGCTACAACTGCGGGTGTCAGCTACAAAACGGCTTGTTTCGAGGACTTTGTGCCCGGCTCGTGGCGCACCCGAGTTCCATTTGTTGTTGCGTGACTCTTGGACCTTTGGACTTCTGGCCTTGGGAGGTTGCAGGAAGCGGAAAATACTCATTCCTCTGATCCGACTGCCTCATGTACTACGTTGTGGAGGAAGCACCTAGCCTCATCTCTGGGATTCTTCAGCTCAGAAAGAATGGTTTGGTCACTCGTCAACAAGTAGACATTATGTTAATACATTTGAAGGATATGTGCTATTGGAGGCGAATTTTGGACAAGATGGGGCGATTAGGAAAAGTTGCGGGAGAAATACAAATTTGATGGCTAAAGCCTGTTGAAGGTCCTAAGAGAAGAATTGAAGTGGACATATCTTGAGCGACATTTCAAAACGATCTTCGTTATCGTCATTGCGTGGATTGAATTAATCTTCTCTGCATCTATATGTTAGAAAGCTACTTGAACCCTTGTCTTCCTTTTCGATGTTGTTGGACCAGCGAAGGGCCGAGTCCTCGCTGATTAGGCTGCCTTCAATATCATTGCAGATCAATTTGTCATCCGAGACCGTCGCGATATCGCCATCAAAGGTACCATCATTTGATCGAGCACAGGCTATCAAAAGATTGACCGTATCTTCTTCGTTGGTTGAGGATACTGTGTCATGGAATGCTTGTTCCATATTCCTGGATGATCTTGGATAATCCAATTCATCCTCTCAACTTGGCTCAGCTTTATTGGGAATAATGTTCAAGATGGCGCTTCGTCGCCGCGGATATAAGATATGACCTTAGCTAGGTTACGACGAGGGTTGTCAATCGCAAGGTCTTCGAATGAGTGAGCCGTAGCTCCCTAGGTGGTATCCGTTGCATCTGTAGCATCAAGTGGCTCATCCACAGTTACCTTTTGTCCCATGATGGCTTGTACACCTTGCCTCTGTGGCTCCAATCAAGTTTGAGCGCCCTCACAATTGCCAGAGCCATGACGAGCAAGAGGATTAATGTTAGCGCTCGAGACAAGTCCTCAAGGGCCTATGCTGCCCGTGCCTTTATTTGCCATGCGTAGGATCACTTGGTTGTGATGACCCATGCCAAGATTATCGTCGCATGCGTTTTGTAATTCGCCAAGTAATTCGATCCTCGAGTACGTCGAATCACGCTTGGTCCAAGCGTTCTCGCATAGCTGAAGTAGGAGAGGCTCTGATAGGCCTTTAGCGTCCATCGGATTGTCCTATGCATTGATGAACTCTGGCCGAGCTCTGTGACTGGTCCTGAGGTGACCAGTGCTTGAAGCCTAACGATGTCGCGTCCAAAGCCTAAGGTCTCACTTGTGCTCGTCTAGCTGGGGGGTTCTGGACTCATCTTACACGTTCGTGGCCCGTGGCTGCGTTGCAAAGACAAGACCAGAATAGACTGTTGAGACTTCCTGTGATTGGAATCATGAGGTTGGGCTTTTCGGTCAAGCTGTGTATCGTACCTTGTTAGCCTGTGCAAGGAGCGAGGGTAAGTCAGTGACTGTGGCTGACGACTAGAGGAAGGGATTCAGTAGCTAGGTAGTGTCAAGTGGTAGCTCAGTAGAACATATTTACCTTTCAAGCACAAGGCATCACAGAAAAGGTTGAATTTGAGAGGCAGAAGTATTGGTGAACATGCAGGTGCGAAAACGTTCTGTTTCATTCTATCATTGCATTTTATCATTGAGCTTATCACGTGAACTGGAGGGTCAATGACATAGTATGGTCAATCGCCTGTGTCCAATATAATTGCAGTACCTGCGAAATCTGCGGCGCGATAGAAAAGAACACAAGCGTTACCTGTCTAAAGAACATCGATTAGAATCAGTGCCTATTTCTTGTCTAGTGGAAAGATATGTTACCATGACCAAATTGTCACACCGGACTCTTCGCGAAAGACTGTTATCGCATTTGATCTAATAATTATACCTCCTTCCAACCAAACTCTTGTAATGAACATTCCATAGGCTATCGCCCCCGTAATGGAAAACACCCGCCTGAAGACGGTATGCTGACCTTGGTTGAGTCCACGCAGCCACATAATCCTTGATACTGAGGCTTTGAGGAAAAGTGGTCAACTGCCGGCAGATCTGCTTCCCACTTTCATGTTGTTTCATGCTGAAGGATCTTTGTAGCTGAACAACGAGATACAAATATAGTCTACGAAGACGTCGCTTTTACGATACTCCAAGCGATATCTCACCACATGATGAACACTGATGGTGTTTTGGATCCTGAACAGAGCTGTACGTATAAACTGCCGTACTACGGCAATAGTTCTAGGGCCTATTGTGCGGAGTATCTCCGCAAATCACATTGCCATAGCTTGTTTACATCGCCTGCATCCAAGGCCATGAGGTGACACAATATCCAAACGGCTTCTTGCTGAAGCACGAAAAATCACCCTTTAGCTCTGTTACCCTCTAGTGAAGCACTGAAGGATGGATATCTACGCTGGTACAGGCTGTGACGAACGCTCGTCACCAAGTTATTGGAACTTCGGGCTTTCCATGTTTGTACTGCTTACACATTTCCCAATGAATATACTCGCTCACCTTTCACGAGTTTCATCCTCCTCGGTATCCTGGTATCCTATCTGCCCCAACACATCCGCATCATCTCCCGACGATCATCTGAAGGCATCTCTCCCTACTTTGTCTTGCTAGGCACAACATCCGGCACCTGCGCTTTCGCCAACATACTCACCCTGCCGGCCAGTCAACGGGATCTAGCATGTTGTAAGGAGCTGAATGGTTTCGACTGCGCTGCGGGGTTGCTGGGCATAGCACAGGTGGGTGTGCAGTGGGCTTGTTTCACGGTGATGTGAGTTCTCATAGTGAAATTCGATTCAATGGAGCTGTAGTTCTTGGAAGCTAATGTTGTTCGGTTGACGCTTCTAGACTGCTGCTCTTTCTGCTGTTCTTCTCGTCGGCGACCCCGTTCACATCCAACCCCAAATCCCAGGATCAGCCCACCTACCGCACCGCCATCCTTGTGTTCCTCATCTGCATCTTGCATCTTATTGTCACTGTTATAGCATCTGCGACTATTGTGTACCGCAGTCCCACCCACCTGGCTGGCTGGGCCTACTTTCTCGGTATATTTGGCACTTGCCTTGCTGCGATACAGTTTCTACCTCAAATATGGACGACTTGGAAGATGCAAGCGGTTGCCAGTCTGAGCATACCGATGATGTGCATACAAACCCCTGGGAGCTTTGTCTGGGTAGCAAGCCTGGCAGCAAGATTTGGATGGGAAGGCTGGAGTACATGGGGAATTTACCTGGTGACCGGAGTGCTGCAGGGGTGTCTATTAGGGATGGCCATCACTTTCGAGGTCAGAAAATGGAGGAAGAGAAAACATGTGGAGGGCGCAACGGACGATTCAGCCAATGGCCACACTGAGCCGGAGAATGGGAACGAGGTTGATGAACGGACTGGCTTGCTCGAAACCCGAAGATAAGAGTAGTTATTATCGCGGTGTGTTATCGTACTTCCTAGTCGTCTGCTTTCAGGTAACTTTCTTTCTGAAACAAACATTACTGCTTGATGGCGAAGTTTGACGCAGGGTCGTGCATAAGTGTATTTTTGCACATGCCAGCTGTTATTCGCTCAGCTTCACAATCGAGCGGCTCGACATCTTTACGAAAGATATCAGGATCTAAATCTACGCTCTTGGAAAGGTACTGACGGAGGCAAGAAGCATTGGCGACACGATACTCGGCCATAGCGCTGTCGCGTCTCGCAATGACATAAGCATGGCTAAGTGGGCTGCCAGTCTCCCATATCTTGGGGATCTGCATCCCAAACATAGGAGTATCACGGCCGAAATCAGGCGACATGACCTCGAGTGACTGCAATCTTCTTATGTCTCGATAAGGGATAAGGCTCTTTGTTCATTTTCTCATGAACTGGGCTGAAGATCTAGTCTCTAAAACCCTACCGCTTGATGCTTGAGAAAGGAGAACAACGGTTCCAAGAGACTTCTCGCAGATGGGTGTAGAGTTTGGCTAAGGCTATTTCAAAGTTGAGCTGCTTATGTTGTACATTGGCCACACGGGCCCATGAAGGTAACCGTCATTGACTGCTCGGTCCAGTGGGAAAGGAAGCCAAGATCTATGCTTGTGTCCTCTATAAGCAGGCACAATTTGCTACTGATGACTGGTACGAGAGGCTAGAGTTTTGAAGGCCTTGCCACTTACCACTGAGTCCAAATCACAATCAGGCCATGGGATACATGCGGCCCCGCAGCTAGTGCACATTGGCAGGCTGCACTGGTCGAGCAATGGATCTTTAGAAACTTTTGGGTGATCACTTCGAGATGCTGCTATGCCGGAAGGTCAAAACTTCCTCGGATATGTTAACATCTCTAGCATCTTAACAGCAAATGAATGGGATCCAACCCGCCTCGCCGAAGCAACGGAGAGGCAAGGAAAGAGCACGCCTATAGTCCATTGAGATTCTGATACCTCTATGAGCCAGAAGTAGAGGGTATGCTTGTGATCCCGAAAAGCAAAGGATAGGATGTACCGCGTGGTTGCGTGCGGAATTGCTTTCCTCCGAGGAACAGCCTCCTATGAGAAGGGTTGAGGTCGAAAAGGGTCAGTCTCGACGTAGAACCTCGTCGGTACCGGATAACTTGATGCTAAGCCAAATGAGAAGCATCTTGCCCCGCGTATGCTGATGGATTCTGCGACACTGCAAGGTCCCTCGAGTGTTACAAATTTGCGCAAAGTGGCATGATGCACTGTCTTGGACTGTTGGTTGCGCCGATGAGCTGGGTTTCGATGATAGCGGCTTGATCGTGTAAGTACAGGCATAAGGTCCTCAGAAAAGATTCAGCATCCGACAAGCCGATCGCATGTCTGATCAAAGCGTGTGTTCTGGAAGGGAAGAGGCGGATGTGTGAAGTGAGCAGCACGCAATCTCAGCTCAATGTTGCGATATTGATGCTGCAGGTAGGAGCGGCGCTATTACGAAGAAAGCACTAGCAGCCGTTGCCTTCACCGCCAATCAATTCGACGCCATGTTCTCTAGCGCTGTCTTCCCCAGACGACCAGTCCGCAGCACAACGGCTCTGGCGCACTGTAAGGGACTGTGGAGATGGAAGTGGCCAAGCTGCGGCTATCGTCCGGTCAAGGTCCGAGCTTATCGAGACTTTGTCGATCGACTTCCTGCGGCGCGAGGTAGCAGCTGGATATCGACGCTAGTAGGAACCGAAGAAATCGGTCTCATATCACTCAATGTGGCTTAAGTTTTGTGGGAAAAAGGTTCATGTTTGACCATTACCCGGCCATCCTCGTGGCGTGCTTGATGAGATGAATTGGTAATCGGCACGCCAGGACTGATTACCCTTGATGTCAGATTCCTAATTTGCATGGGCAACATTACTTCATTCCTTTTCTACTATAAATACTGCTCTGTTGAACATACCCTCCTTGTGCTTGTTTCACTCGACACTTATATTGTAGACTTCGTTCACGCATTCTTATACCATGGCTCCTTTCCTTGAAGAACCAAGCACCAACCCCATCCACGTTGGCAAGGATAATGCCAAGCTGTCGTACTCAACTCCAAATACAAAGCACGACATATCGTATGAGCCTGGTCGAACAACGGTTCAAAGACAAGACAATTATGAGTATGATGAACTTCGACCAATCTTTCCTGAAGTCCACTGGGAGCCATTGACCGAGGTTCCTTACCGTGACAAGGGCCTTCAAGGCGACCCTCAATTCCGCAACCTCCTCGCCGATGCAACGGATATCTTTGACTACAACCCCAAGATCGGCACCGAAATTCATGGTGTCAATCTTGCCAAGCTCTCAGATGCGCAAAAGGATGATCTGGCAAGGCTCGTTGCAACTCGTGGAGTGGTGTTCTTCCGCGATCAAATACACCTTGACATAGACGCCCAGCGTCAACTTGGTCAATACTTTGGCAAACTTCACAAGCATGCAACGACATCGGTACCTCGTAGAGGAGACCTTGATGACGTTCATGTGGTGTACACCGACGAAAAGTCAAAGGACCAAAGGGGGATGTTCTCGCCGACCTTCTTATGGCACAGCGATGTAAGCAACCAGGCCCATCCGACGGTCTCGGCCCAAGCCAAGCTGCTTCTCCACTGATCTGATATCGTTATAGGTGACTTACGAAATCCAACCACCGTCATACACATCGCTGAAATTGCTTTCTGGCCCACCCCGCGGAGGTGGTGGAGACACGCTATGGTCTTCACAGTACGTCGTTCCTGCCCAACTTTTTCCCTTGTGATATCATCTTCACGAGCCATCATCCATGTTCTCCAAGCAATCTGATTCAGGTCCCGCCCAACACATGGCTTGTGGTCCACTATACATCTACCAGTAATTGCATTGCTAAATTTAAAACGTCGTACAGATATGCACTCTATGATCTTCTCTCTCCTGGTATGCAGAAGTATCTGGAAGGGCTCGAAGCCCTACATTCGGCCCAAATCCAAGCAGACGGATCCAACGCCCTTGCTCGGACCGTGCGACGAGAGCCGATTACCACCAAGCACCCCCTAATCAGAGTGAATCCAGTCACGGGGTGGAAATCCGTCTTCTTCAACCCCGGGTTTGTCACAGCCATCGTTGGGGTCCCAAAAGCAGAGTCCAACGCAATTATCAACTATCTGAACGAGCTCACAGCTACCACGCAAGAAATCCATGTCCGGTTCCAATGGCAAAATAATGATGTCGCATTCTGGGATAACCGTGTCTGCGTAAGGTAGAACAGCTCTATGTGCGCTTTCATATTGCTGACATTATACAGAATCACTCCGCCTCATACGGCTTTGCTCCGCACCGCCGACATGCAGTCAGAGTAGCAGCCCAGGCAGAACGTCCGGTCTTCGATCCTGCGGGTAAGTCGCAGGAAGATGAGAACAACGCCAGTTACGGTCTATCCAAAGCCGACAACGATGGGTCAGGCCAAGCCAATTACAACGATTGAGCATGTGGGGAACTCACATCTGACGAATTAGTTTGGGTGAGAAGCCGCTTGCTTGTACTTCTAGTCTCGTTACTAATCGTTTTTTCAGGCGATAAAGCGATTGCGCTTGAGTACACAGATACCCCAGGGCTACGATCGATGTAATACTACCAGGACTGGCATAGAAGTAGCACAGCTAAAAATGTACAGTACGGACACTGTTCAATACCAATGCAATGCGGGTAGATTCCCTTGAATTTTGGCGTCTGCAGCTTGGGCGCAAGGCCTCAGCAGCTAAATCCAATCCTTGACTTCCCCAGATTGTCCCCAGATGATCCCCGCATTTCACGGCAATGATAGATGCAGGGCAAAGCACACAGACCTAGAATTTGACCATGTCGCAAGATGTGGAACCCTCAATGATAGAGTACGCGCGCTTCTACGGCCTGGTCCAAGATCATCTCGAAGTCAAGCCTCTGCAGGGTCTTGCGGCTCCGCATGACTTTCTGTCGCAACTCGACGATACAGCTGATCTATTCCAAATTCGAAGTGACTGTGTCAAGGTTCCTGAGGAGCGGTGGCCAGTCGATGCAGGCACTGCGTCGTTGTTGTCAGAGATCGCGGCATTAGCGAAATGTGCACCGCCACGGTTCGACGGCGATGATGAGTTCGAAGTTCATCGAGTGAGGCAAATGAAACGCGAGCTGCCTCTGCTACGCACAGATCCTGAGGTTGACTTGCTCCGGTTTGCTCCGAAAATTGTGCCTAATCTGGAACGTGAATTCTTGCCGCTTGAGACTGTTGATGAGGAGGCAGACGAGGGCTTCGAATGGCCCTCAACATGTCATGACTTGCCCGATGAGTACTATAGGAACATAAAGGCCGAAAGACTGGTGTTTCCAAAGGAAGCTTTGGTTTACCTTCAAGAGACGTTGAGGTTTCATCTAGAGGGTGGTAGTCATGAAGTCTTCGATAGCGTCGAGCTTCCCTATACCAGGGTATGTACGGCCAATGCGTGATCAATGCTTGCTAATTCTACCTCAGAAGCCCAAGGTGCAGCCCGTATCACCGCCTCTACTGCATATGTCCCCAGTCACCTTGCCTTTCGTACCTTCCTCAGACACTGGCAACCTCGAACTCTTGTCCGACCATACCAGCCCGACTCGAGAAGAAGCTAGGGAGGTAGAACGAAGAATCATCGACGACGATGCCTTCCTATCAGCCACAAGGGAAGCAGAGGCGAACTCGCAAGATCGAAGCCAAACGCCACTGGATCCTGACAACCTTGGTGATCTATATAGCCCGCTGAAAGGTATCGCAGACCCGCCATCATCGCCACAAACCCCCCGACGATCATTGCAAGATCGCAAAGTCGACCCACCGCTCTCACCGCCAGCATCAGAGCAGCTTCCGCCATGGAAGAGGAAAAGTGTTTCCTGGAGGGAGTCTTTGACGGAAGTCATGCATGACATACCACTACCAATCCCCAAACCAGAAAATATATCGTCGGATGACATCGACGCTTTCTTTGAGGAGTCCATTCGTCCAATGGGCATCAAAGCCGAACGGAGCATCGAGCAGGAGCAGCTACAGGAGGTAGATACAACCCTCAGGGTCACTGTACCAATCATGGATTTTTCTCGGCCCGTTGCTCCCTGGAACGCTAATAGCCAAGACATGAAGGCCAATGATAAAGACCTTTACAAGCACAATTTGAGTGAAATGAAAACCCTCCATTTCAGTAAACACAGCTGGCCTATCAGTGGAAAGCTCCACCGAGAGCTCAAGTGGACAGCTATCCCTGCCGCTCTTGGGAAAATTGAGCAAGAGAACATTTCCGATGATGGCTTCTTGGAGGACTACCTCACGCTACCTGATCGAGTCGATGTCGAGACCTTGACATGGAAGCCTGATGGTCTACGCATATTCGATGAGCTCGCTGAGTCAGACGAGGAGCTTTTAGAGGGGGTTTTCCCAGAGGAGACAGACATTGAGTCGCTCGTAAAGAAAAGGAAACTTGAACTAAAATTCATCGAGGATGATTTGCCACAACACGACGTGAGTCTCAAAGCACCAAGGACAGAAATTCCCAAAGAGAATGAGGAAGTACATTTCAGAGGCCCTGAGATACCATTCGCTAGCTTCTCGGCCTTGGATGCGCTGGATAGCTACATGGGTGTAAGAAAGGGCCATCTTGAGAAATCAAAATTGACCGCAGAAAGATACTTCCCACCAGTAAATACAGCAGCAGAAACGGACTCGCTCAAGCAGGTCGCCAAACCCGATATTCGTGCTACAGTAGCGGAGCACCAACCAATGCCATCACCAGTAGTTACCGTCCCCACCTCTACGATCTCCTTCGTTGCCTCAGCTTCCTTTTTGAGCAATAGAAAGCTAGCTCGTCAGATTCAGCGTCTCTTCCCTTGCGCAGAATTCATCGAGCGAGATTTCAACCTCTACCTAGATCCGCAGCCGAGACCCGCATCGAAGCCTAATACATGCTCCGAGACTCAAACCACGATGGCAGACGAAGCAGACATCAGTCTCTCCCCAAGCACAGGTCTCATATGGACGACACTGCAAAAGATCAAGCAACGCTCTTTGCCCGGGCAGGTTACTCGATCAGCCGTCCAGGAACGGATCAGTGGGGCAGCTCCAAGATATGAGAGACTGCTGGTCTTGGTGAGCGAAGATTGCCAGACAGGCGATTCGCTGGAAGCTGTTGCCGACGGAACCTCTCGAGTCGATAGCAGGGACTGTGAAGCTCTTATCGAACTGACAAAGTTCTGCTTGACGCTGCAATCAGAAATCCACGTCACATTCATCGCTGGTGGAGAAGACGATCTGGCGAGCTGGATCGTGGCTATGATGGTCAAGTATGCTGTTACTGACCCGGATATAAAGCTGATCCAGGACGAGACGCTATGGGAAGTCTTCTTGAGGAGAGCAGGCATGAATGCTTTTGCCTCTCAAGCTATACTCGGCTCTCTCAAGGCAATAGATCAGGACGAAGGAGGAGGTAGTGCGGCGGTATTTGGGCTTACGGCTTTTATCAAGATGTCTGTCCGGGAAAGGTTTGAGCGGTTTGAGACTATGCTTGGGGGACGAAGGATGCTTGGGAGGGTGGGTAGAGCTTTGGATGCTCGCTGGTAGTGAAGCTCTAGACTCAAAACGGGGGTAGACGGTTTCGATCTCCATTCATGGTTCATTGCCTTTTGTTCGCTATGTACGCCCGCCATTTTGCGGTTTAGAATCTGCCTCTGCAATAGATACTCGCTGAGATGTTACGATAGCTAGATGCCTAAAGAATGTTGCTCTAGGAGTGTTGATCTACAGTGCGTCCCTATTCTATCCCGAATTAGTATCAACAATCCCCCACGCTTCTTTCATGCCACCCTCATCACTACCTCCACAATTTACTAACAACCGCGAGAATTTGAGTCTCACGTGTCCAACATGATCGATCGATCATACCCCTGCATCTGAGGCGGACTGAGGACTTTCATCTGTGCTGTTGGCTGTAGATAATTCAATGTGACGGTGATGATTTGATTATCTGCCTCAGATTTCGTGGAGATCTAAATTTGGTATTTTCTGACTGATGATGCTGGATGTGGCATGTGGAGGATATGTATGGAAATGTTGTGATAGAGTGTAGGTTGGTTGATTGTGGAGGATATGTAAGGGGTTTCTTGTGAGGGATGGGAGATTGTTGAGGAGGTATTTGAGGAATGGAAGGGCGGAGGGGAGGTTATGCGGACGGGAGGTTATGTGATAGATCTTTTTGGGGCGGATAGTAGACTGGGGGTTTGGGGAGTTGATATGATTGGATGATTTGTAAGGGCATTGTCTTGGTAATCGGTCTGCTGTATGCAAAGAAATTAGGACGGAATTCCATATAAACATAATATCCCCATCTATATCACCATCCAACGGTGCCACCAAATAATATCCCATCAACCCACTACAGTGACCTAACACCCAACTCCAACACGCCTACGCTGCATGCATCATCAACAACAATGCTTTCCCTAACCCAGGGGGTATCTCGATAACATATAAACAGCAGAAAGGACGCTCAAACCCTAATCACTGCGATGATATTAGGCCATGCTCTGTTATATAATGCAAATGTTGGTATATAGAATAAGACACAGTATGCCAAAGACCAATACGATAGCCAAGACGAAAAAGGTTGCTTTGGTCTTGCGATGTCTCCTGCGCCGATGGCGTTGGTGCTCGATATCGATTGTTGGTTGATACTGTTGGGTATGGATCACTTGGAACCTCCGTTTCACCCATGATCCTAGGATCTGTTCACGATGTAGGGATAATTCTGGTACAGCGTCGGGTTGTAGGTGTGATTCGAAGTTGTCTGCTGCATGAGTGGTTGCTGGCATATGTTTTTAGTACGACCATAACCCGGCTGTGTCTCAGAAGAACAAGCTTACCACAAGCCCGTTTGATCTTATCCATCACATATCGCGCCTCGGTATCGTTATTGGGAAACACGATCGGCTCCTCACACTGCGGGACTGTGTCTCCGAAATGGCCGCCTATTTCTTTCATCTTGAGATCTTGGGTAGGTCGTGGTAGGTTTTCTCTAGAGTCGTCGGAGCTATTTGAAGATGACTCGGCCGAGCCCCAGGAGTGGATGGAGTCGGAGCCATATTGAGCTTCGAGGTCTGAGTCTGCACGTTTTGATTGTGTGGGGGAGGGTTCCTTTTGTTTCTCTCGTATATTCTCTTTATATATAATTTCGAACGAATCAGAGGGCTGCGATGTTGGCTCCGTCCAACGCCCAGGCAGGATCATTGGTGTGAATGGTTCGCTTGATTGAGTGGTCCGCTGTGACTTGGTTGACGCTGTTGAAGCGTCCTGGGTACCATATTGTAGCCTCTTTTCTAGTTCGGTCAGGGTATTGGGAGACATGGCGAGTCTGAGACGAATGTAGGGCCTTCCGGGTACCTTGAGAGCTCCACTGATGATTCAATGGTATATTAAGGTATCTTTGTTGATGCAGAAGGTTTGGTCGGCTTTTGATTAGGTTATGTGTGGGTAAATTGGGGCTCAGAGGAGATCTGTGGGCTCCACCGCAGCTGCGTTGTAGGTCAACAGAAGCGGTGAGAAAATTTAAGCACAGTGAGGGGCAAATTCTGGAAGGGAGCAAGTCATTGAACAGGGAAAGAGAGTCAACAATAGTAGGACAGAGAGAACAAAATGAGGACTGAAAGGCGGGCCTCTTTCGAGACGGTGACCCAAAGCCCGAGTCCACTATTTCCTATGTCTGGCTTTTCATGCGTGCTGCCGTCTGTTCGCAGAAGCTCTCAAGACAGAGCCGCATGCTCGATTTGGCGATGATCTGCGACAGCAGCTCGTGGTGTGTGGCCATTGGCTCTGGCCGAGCCACGCTGCATTGAGAGATCCCGCAAATTGCTGACCGGCCACAATGTGAGGGCATTCGTGGACACAATGGAGAGCAATGCGTCAACTGGTTAACAAGAAAGGGACACTGCATGAAGAATCGCCGGCAGAGGAACCGTGGAGGCGAAGTGACAGTGAATTTCCTCTCACAGAACGTGCCGAATGGTGGCACGGTGCGCCTGGAGAAAGCCTTGCCATGACTCGACGCTCATCTGACCAATAGTCTGGGTCAATTGGCAGGATTTGCAGGATCGCAGGTGGTTGTAAAATCCAAAGCCAGCATCAAGGAAGAGTTTTTTGACGAGAGGCACCCTTGATTTATCTTATACCCATCGCTCCACATCCTTCAGTCCCAAACGCAGCGACTATAGCTGCGTAATGTATGCATGTCTTAGCTCATCAGCCAATGGGGACTCAATGGCTCGGGAAAGGATCTTCTAGCCTTGCCTCATGACTCGCGAGGAGCATGCTTGATCCACTATAGCCCCAACAATGTGACCGTGTCGACGCTTCTCGAGGAGATCATTCGATGGCTAGTGATTATCAAGCACAAAAGTCCACACCTCAGCTTCTTCCGAGTCCAAAAGTAGCCGACATTGCACCAAGCTCTACCAATACATTCCGTCTACCGGACGGCTGGGCGGCAGCGGGCAGCAGCCTTGGACCAAGGACATCGCCTCGATGCATTCGACTTCTGCAATTGGCTCATGTATTCCAAATATGAACCGTTGGTACACAGATAGGTACTTCCACTCACTTCGAACCTTTTCCTTTGGCCTCGCCGTCCCCAAGCTCTCTCACAAAGACGCCTATCATTCCCTCCCCAACTCCCTCTTTCCCATCCTCGAATCCAGGACTCACAGCGATGGCCAAGTACTTCCCATCGCTGCTAAAGCTCAGTGCACTCACACTAGACTGATACCTCTGATACTGCCGAATCCTCCTCTTCGCAACCCCATCCCACAAGGCTACAAATCCGTCTCCACCGCCCGAAGCAAACGAGCCATGGCCAGGGTGGAAAGTCAGGGCATTGACTGGATACACGACATCGATACCTTCAGGTGACGCTTGGCGATGACATTTGAAAGCGTACTTGCGGCTCTGAGAAGTTGGCGATGGGTCGAACCATTCAACCGCCACTCTACCTTCGATGCTCGAGGAAGCGTAGCCTTGGTCGTTTGGCATACAAGCGACGGCTCTGGTCATGAATTTGAGCGAAGACTCGCGCCGCTGCCAGGGTTCAATGCCTTGGGCCGCAGAATCAGACGCTAGATCTGCTAGCGTGTATATGTGGAGAGCGCGAGAGGCCATCGCTACAACGAGCTTGGTTGCAGTGAGAGAGAGGGAGAAGGGCTTGTTGGGTAGGGAGATTGTTACTGGTGATTTTGAAGCATCGGAGAGGTGGTGGACGTGAAGGGTCGAGTCCCAGGAAGCTGATATCAGTAGATTCTGTGACCGGGCATAGAGAACAGATTTCACGCCTGCGTTGTGGGAAGAGAGAACGGTTTGAGCGCCGGTAGAGAGATTGATACTGTAACATGTCAGCTGCTACGATCTTGTTCTCAGTAGTGGTGGAGCCAACCGTTTGACATCCCAATCCAAACCAGCTGTGTACGCCTCATTATCATCTTCCCCAAAGCAAACATCTAGCACGGGAGCTCGGTGTTCGAACTTATTCAGCAGTCGCCCACCAGCTACGGAGGTATCGTAGAGGTACACATGCTTGTCCCACGAAGCTACGAGTAGGCGTAGGGCAGTGGGTGCGAATTGGATTGCGGCGATGGCGTCTGTTGGAGGGTCGGGGAGCTCGTACTGTGCTATGACCTGTTAGTCTAAGTTCCAACAACATAGGGGTTGATTGAGCTTACGAGTAGCCATGTTGATTTGTTTTTGCGCATCTTGCACCGCGCAGAGTTTCTGTCTGCATTGGCGCGGCGGAATTCCGCGTTTTCAATCACCTCCTAGAATAGCATCTACATCATTTGCGCTAGCTCAATCACATATCCACGCTTGTCATGCCTTTCGCTCAGCTAGTAATCGGCCCCCCAGGCTCTGGGAAGTCTACCTACTGCGATGGTATGCACCAATTCCTCTCCGCCATTGGCCGCAAATGCTCAGTCGTCAACCTTGATCCAGCCAACGACCGCACCTCCTACCCGTGTGCGCTCGACATACGAGATATGGTCACACTAGAGGAGATAATGGCGGACGAGGACCTAGGACCAAACGGAGGGGTGCTGTACGCTCTAGAAGAGCTGGAACACAACAAACAGTGGCTAGAGGACGGTCTGAAAGGTCTTGGAGAAGACTACGTTCTGTTTGACTGTCCAGGACAGGTGGAATTGTTCACGCATCATTCGAGCCTGCGGAATGTATTTTTCAGGATACAGAAGCTTGGGTATAGAGTCCGCTTTTCCCTTTATGCCTACAAAGTCCTGCAACTACAGGATGAGCTGACATGCCGCGGTTGCACAGCTAGTAGCGCTTCATTTGACAGACTCGTATTGTCTGACGCTTCCTTCTCTGTACATCTCGACACTTCTCCTTTCTCTGAGAGCTATGCTGCAAATGGACCTGTCACATTTGAATGTCTTGACGAAGATTGATAAGCTTGCAAGCTACGGTCCTCTCCCCTTCAACCTGGACTATTACACCGAGGTGCAAGACCTCTCTTACCTCCTCCCTCATCTTGCGAATGAGAACCCAATCATGCGGCATCCGAAATACGAAGGGCTCAACAACGCCGTTGTTGACCTAGTGGAAGACTTCGGTCTTGTAGGGTTCGAAACCCTGGCGGTAGAGGATAAGCGGAGCATGATGACCCTGCTGCAGGCGATTGATCGAGCGGGAGGGTATGCGTTTGGTGGTGCTGAGGGAGCGAATGACACGGTGTGGCAGGTTGCGATGAGGGAGGGTATGAAAGGAATGACTATTGGCGATGTCCAAGAGCGGTGGATTGATCGAAAAGACGAATTCGATGAATTGGAGAGATTGGAGCAGGAACAAGCAGCGAAAGCTGAAGAGACTCCGTCAATGAATGATGATGGTGTTGAAAGGGAAGATAGTGATGTCGAGGAATCGGGCCCTAGTCTTGATTTTGACTCCAGCGGAATCAAGGTGGTGCGAAAAATATAGTATAAGGATTCGGGTTGCATGGCGCCAGGCGTCATTGGAGCATATAATCTCGCAGGCACGGACTCACGGATAGACCCATATGGGGGTGGATCTAATATCGATAGTAACGTCTGCAACCAGAATCTAAGTGCACAATCGCTACGCATTAATCATTAGAGCATGATTGATTCCAGTAGTATGCAGGCTCCACCTGCTCTCAGCCGTGAGCTGCAAAAGGCCAACTCCCATCGCTATGCAAAACCTAGGCTTCCAATGCACCATATTGCTAAAACCTGACGGACGTTCTCCATTTAGACAGTTTCCAGTCAAGGCACGAATAGCCTCGAAAAGCCCACCACATCCTGCCGGCAGCAAACACACGTTCCGAAATTATTCATCGCCAGAGAGACTCTACACTCCTCGCATAGACTCAAGCATCGACACGGCCAAGCGAGTACGGTCCTGGGTGCGCTTTGGCAAACCACGCATTGAGGCCCGCCTTGTCCCATCCCTGCAGCACCGTCTCGCCAACTGTCCGCTGCTTGATTGGCGTCAATGGGCTTCGATCGGCGGTTGACGATCATTTGTTCGAGGAGTTGTGCCTCTTCTTCCGCAGACAAGGGGCCTGTAACAGGGACTGAAGAGTCTGAAGGTCGGTAACGCGTCGAGGTGAGGAGTCGAGTAGTGGCAAAGGACTGCGCATGCCGGTACTGGGAGCGAGTGGTCACATGGGTGGCAGCGAGATGGTGTGAGAGCATGTGGGCTTCGTTGCGTGCCTGTTTGTCTTTTGGATCGAGAAGCCGGGCTAGATCGTTGAGATCAAGGGCGTTGTCGGCATAGTCGATGGAAGGTGTTGGACTGACGGAACGGGAGCGGTAGGGGTAAGGATGTCGTTGGGTTGGCGTGCTGGCGCCTGAGCCAATATCCATGGAATCTTCGTTGTCGGTTTCGGTCGTAGCTGTGGACATTGAGATCATGCTCGTGGTGTCATCGTCTCTGATAGCTGCTTGGTATGGCCCACTCTCGTCCTTCTCGCCCCACCAACCGCCACTTTTCCACCAGTCATATGTGCTTGAGTCCAGGTTTCGCTCCTCCTTTCCACCCCAGTGCTCGCTTTCAGACAGTTGCCGTTTCCTCATTTCATAAGCCACGTCGACATTATCATCTTTGGGGGATTCGAGCACGCCTTCATCTGACAATATCCAGAAGTCCAGAGAAGCTGGCGGAGGTTTCTGCACTAGCCCATCTTGTGAACCCTGATCACCATCCTCTCGTTTTGGACGCTGAAGCCATTGTGGCCGTAGCCGTATGCCAGCTTTATCCAAAGCCTTGTTAGTCATCACCCTAATCCAGCTGACCCAAAGCCAGAAGATACCGCGAAAGAATTGCCCAGCCACCAGGTACCGACCACCTCTTTGCATGTGGCCAATGCCGTCTGCTCCAGCCCTTGCATCAGAAAACCGATAGCCCTTAACAGCCTTCACGCTTGTCGCTTTGTCGTAGCCGCTCTTCCACGGCCTCAGTGAGCCATCCTCGGAAAAATCACCCGGCTTTAGTCTCTCCAGATGGACGCCTAGGCGGCGAGATGGGTCATTCGATGACGCGAAAGCCTCAACTTCTTTCATTCGCTCTTCCTCCAGCCAAGTCAGTCGCGCCACGCTAATACGCTGTCCCTCGTTTAGATACACTGCCTCGCTCGCGACGGTAAGAGCGGAAAATCCGATTTTCAAGAGTGCTGTATAAAAATCTTCTTGCATGTCTAGCCGTATACTCGTGAGCTGGGCATTGGCCTGCATGTTCTCTCGCGCTAATCTGAATCGGTCCGCCAGAGATCGTGGTGGTGGTCCTTCGGTAGGAGGTGACAGAAAGCAAAGGAGCAGCGCAAGGGAGTAGATGAAGGCACAGATTATGATGCCGATAAGTATAAGCATATGAGGCAGGAAGCCGACAATACAGACGGTAGGAAACCGCATAATGATAGCCTCGGGGCCCGACTCGGGTCTCAAGCTGAAGAAACCCCAAACGAAGGCGCTCATAAAGCACAAACCCCAGACTCCAGTGTTCAGTAAGCGATATCGCGCTTGCATGTCCATGACTCCCAGAATCTGGCTACTAAGGTTATTGAGGGATGAGATCGCTCCCATAAGCAGGACTTCGGGTGTAGTGTTCATCTTGTTGAGAATCTGGCTCCTAGGGAGCATGTTGGTCATCATTCCATCTCCGCTTGACTTGGATATGCTTGCACTAAATTTGGAGGCTCCTAACCAGGAGTAGCCGAGCCGACTGGTAATCATAGCCTCCGCCTCCGCAAATGCTAATGAACTTTCGAATATAGACATTCCGGTCTCAGTCATGAGCGGCTTCCCTTGTATTGCACATGACATAGTCTCGACGAATTGGCCAAGACATAGAGATCGAAACAGAGGCCAGAGCAAAGACAATGAGCCTCTTCGATCCCAGGAGTCGGATCTCGATGGGATCAGGTTGACTGCCAAACACGAATCCGCATCACCTTCCCAGAAAAGAAGCGTCGAGCCTATGTAGTAGAGAAGACCACCATCCTCGGAGAAGTCTAGGTCCATATGCTTTGCCGTGCCATACTTGAGGTAGGAGAAGCTTGGCGACGTCTGGCAGCGCATAGCTTGGAGAAGGCGCAAGGTATGGTGTAGGAACAACAGGATGGGTGCAATTCGTAGAACTAGTCGCAATGGCCAAGTGAGATGAATATGACGGCGTGCGGCAGAGTAAATATGGGTTCGATTGAGGATAATGGCCTATGAATGGTCAGTCCCTATCCCTGCCAAAACTCCACAGGTCGTATCACATATTGTAGACTGACCAGCGTGAAACATGCCATCGCCCACTTGCTCGTCATATATGTAAAGATCCCTCCAAAGTTCCTGACTTGAACAAAGCCGAATGCGCCAAGCCCTCTTGGTGAGTCCTCCGCAGCAGCTGCTGCTGCTTCAGTGGCCACAGGAACAATTGTACTTGCGACAGAGCCGGAAGAGAGAGCTTCAGAGACCATGTTCCAGGTCCTGTTTCCAGTAGCTTCGGCGATCACAGTCCCTCCATATCTGAAACCAAGCATGCTATCAAAAGCGAAAGAGCCAGCTCGGGCCATCATGCGGGGAAACGCCAGTACGAGATCCTTCGGGAAGGGACCCGTAAGGGTGGTAACATTAGACGTTGAAGCCATATTGAGCGAGTCGGGACTATCTTAGAATTGTACTATCTCACGCTTCTTTTGTCGTTGTTTGCTGTCCTTTGGGCCCGAAACCGGATAGCGTTATTATAGCGCACATCAGAGGACATGGACATCAAATTGACACAATAGTCGGGATTGGTAGCCCCGTCATCAATCCCATCACTCGCAAGAAGACGAAGGCGGCAAGAACGCATGATTTGAGTAGTCGGAAGGTGTTACTGGAAGGAGAGCAAGCGGTTCAGTCTGGTCTTGACGCGCGGTCCCTCTGCCGCGGCTTCAGCTGAAGCATGCTCTGCACATGCAAAGTGACGACGGACGGAATTACTTAGTTTACGAAAGGAGTCTTCTACGTAAGCTGGACTCTCCATCAGTCATACATCTCCTGTCTCCGTTTCTCTTCCTGCTGCGGATTGAAATTTGTAAATCCCCCTCTGATTGTCACCTCTAGAACTACGTTCTGTTGGCTTTTGTGGTGGCTTCTTGATTACGCACTCGAATCGTCTTTGCACAAGTGACAGTAATTGAAGATCATTGCAAATGTGTGCGACATGCTAATTAGAATTCCATTATTCATAATATTTACGTACGAAGGATGAAGGACCTTGGCCGGTCAGTCAATGCCAGCTCTCTTCTCCGGAGATCCTGCTATATTACAAGTCTTCACGATCCTGGACGAAGTCCATGGCTTCACGCCTAGATGTCATACAATCATAAGCATTCCGACAGGCCCAATATCAAGCCGCCCAAGATAGTCCCCAAGATGGAGATTGTAGGTGGCCTAAGTGCACGCCCTGTTCCACGATGTATATCGCTTTTCGTACCTCCAGGAGATATGCCTGGCAGCCCTGTTGGAGGCGCACTGGCGCTGTCTGCCGCAGCTGAGACGGATGACATGCTACTGGAAGCAGCAGCAGCTGATGCGCTGTACACGGAATACAAGCTCGTTTGCGTCGCATTCCCCCAAGGCACAATTGTAGTTGAAGGAAGAACGATTCCCTTAGTGCCCAACCCTATCGTCTCCGATCCATACACTATGGTCTTGGCGATCGCTTCACTCCCAATTGCATACGCTGTGCCGTTTATGATCGCTTCTGTGGCGTCAGCTGAGAAGGTGAGACCATTTGCTGTGACTGCGGTTGGCGTATACTCTGGTGGGACAGTCGTAGAGGGAAGCACAACTCCATTGGTTCCAAGGCCAATCGTTTCAGACCCAACTACAATGGTTTTGGCCACGGCTCCGCTACCAATGGCATATGTAGTACCGCCAACGACGGCCTCGGTAGGTCCAACGGCGAAGGTAAGACCATCGGCCGTCACAGCTGCAGGCGCTTGATTGCTGGTCGGATTTGGAAAATCGACTGTGGTGCCGGGAAAATCGATTTGGCTTGGGCCCACACCAACAGTTTGGCCATCTAAAACGATAGTTGCGGTCATGTTGGGCCCAATCCCGAATGTAGTACCCCTGACAACAGCTTCTGTTGACGCAACAGAGAACGTCAGATCGCCCCTTGTGACGATGGCATAAGCTGGTGGCGGATTTGGCAGAGATATTGTGGTATTGGCAATGCCTACGCCTTGTAGGCCTATGCTGACTGTCTGACCGCCCACAGTTGTTGTTATGGGAGCCATCCCAGCTTGGACACTGTCGGTTTGGCCATTGAGGACTACTGCTGATGGTGCAATTGAGAAGGTAAGAGCACCGTGAGTTACCACCGCGTAGCCCGCAGTGTCAGTTACCATTGGCAGTGGTATTGTAGTGCTTGCAAGTCCGACACCTTGCGGACCTATCCTGACAGACTGGCCATTGACGTTAGTCATTATAGGCGCCATTCCGGGCTGGATACTATTGGTCTGGCCATTGAGCACGACAGCCGAGGGGGCAACCGAGAGGGTAAGGTCACCCTGAGTAACGACGGCATACCCCGAAGGATTAGTGACCCTTGGTAGTGGTATCGTGGTACCCGCGAGTCCTACACCTTGCGAGCCAATGCTGATCTCTTGACCGTTCACGGTCGTTGTTCTAGGAGCCATTGTGTCCTGAACGCTGTCTGTCTGGCCGTTGAAAACCACGGCTGACGGAGCGACCGAGAAAGTGAGGTTGCCCTGAGTTACTACGGAATAATTTGGTGGCGAAGTGGGTATCGGAACGTTTATGTTGCTGAATTGTACGCCACTAGAGACGAGAGTGACGGTCAGGCCATGATCTGTGACCGTCGCTGGGGTTTGGCCCGGCAGAAATGAGTATGTAGAGGAGGCGATTATTGCTGCTGCTGGGCCCAGTGAAAAGGTGAGACCTCCAGTTGTGACAGCTGAAGGTGTTGCGGGAATTCCAGCTTGATGCACACTTGAGAGTGCAATAGTGGTACTGGCGCAAATGATCTGTGTTTGGTCAACAGTAAGTACCGTTGTGCCGTATCTCACAGTTCCTGATCCTGAAGAAAGCGGTATTGTAGCGGAGGGAGCAATGAACTGGGAATTGTCGACAGAGAAAGTCTGCCCATTGTAAACGAATGGCGTTGGCTGTGTCGTAGCTGAAGGCACTGTGATGCTCATATCCGGAGCTACAAGCTGAGAAGGATTGACCGAGAAAGTTTGATTTTGATATACGAATGGAGATGCTGAAGGAGTATTAGGAATAGCTATATCAGTTCCGATTGCTTTCAATGTTGAAGAGAGTACAGAAAACACTTCACCGCCAGCGGTAATGCGAGGAGCGACAGTAGTCGCTGAAGGGAACGCAGCCATGATGCCGCCAGGACCGACAAGCTGTTTTGCGTCCCAGCTGTAGGTTTGATCGTTATAGACAGCGAAAGCGGCGGATGAGCCGTGGCTGAATGTTTGTGAGCCAAGGATAACGTTGCTCGGTTGCAGCACCACCGGCACGCTGCCTATTGTAACAGAGCTAGCCGGGTTCGAAGCGACTGCAGCCTCAATGGGAATCGTAGTCCCAGGAGCAATAATTCGGGTTTGATCAACCGTGATGGTCTGACCATTGGCGACAATAGTAGTTGGTGGAGATCCGACGTTGATTGTCTGCGAACCAACAATGACGGCGGCGCTACCTATGGATATTGGCACGTTGTTGACGTTGACAGCGTTGACAGCGTGTTGGCCACTGTCGGAACCAGCACCGCCTACGTTCCCTTGAGACGTCTGGTCTGGGTTGCTGGAACTACCGCCAATGACGACAGATGTTCCGGCGCTCGACTGAGGACCACTACCAGTAGGACCACTGGCTCCAGAGCCCACATTCTGCGAATCAGCGTTGACTCCACCAGAGCTCGACTGCCCTGGGACCGTCTGACCTGGTGCGAGCTGACCAGGGCCCGAAAATGATTGGCTAACAGTCGAGGCTGACCGATCCCCAGCCCCAGAGGTTGTCTCGCCACTGGGTTTTTGGCCTTCGCCTTTGGGTTTTTGATCTCCATTCACACTTTGGCCTGGTTGACCAGCTGCAATGGAAGTCTGACCTCCACTCGGTATTGTACCCTCATTACCGGTTGTCTGTCCTCCACTCGCTATTTGACCGCCAGTCTTGGCGTCCTGTCCTTCACTCGTGGTCTGGCGATCTTTGCCCGGCGCTTGTCCCCCAATAGCTGGCTGGACGTTGTTCCCCACAGACTCTCCACTGGTAGACCCTGGACTCGCTACATTTGAGCCCGAGCTTGCTACATTAGACCCTGGGCCTGCCGCATTAGACCCAGAAGTGGCTGCATTGGCTCCATTGGAGCCTGAGCCTGAGCCTGCAGAATTCGGACCCGGGCCCGCAGCGTTGGAGCTCGAGCCTGAGCCTGAGCCTGAGCCTGAGCCTGAGCCTGAGCCTGAGCCGGAGCCTGAGCCTGAGCCTGCCAAACTGGCCCCAGAGCTTCCGACAGATCCTGAACCTGCCGCATTCGAACCCGGACTTGGCACGTTAGACCCTGAGTTTATCTGCGACACATCGGAGGGCTGGGGATTCGAAGGGGGGAGTGATTCTGCCAGTGCGAACGCCTGTTGGAGTGGGGCACTTCCGGCTGATCGATCTTCTCCCCCTGACTCTTGCATTTTTTGCGCTGGCGAGGGTTCAGCTTGACTGGAGTCTGCGGCAGACTGGCTCTGTACGGGTTGGGTAGTAGCCGTGGGAACGTTGTAAATGGGCCCAACCGTTTGTGGTGAGCGAACGACAACAGGTATTTTCTTGGTCGCGAGCAAGGTGGTTGATGTAGGTCCAGGAGCCGGACCTAGATTGGGGAGTGCGAGTTTTTCGCAAGCTGTGAATGGTAAATACACGACAGGGGAGGGAGTAGTGGCATCCCAAGATATTGTTGTTGTTTCGTAGACATCTATGACGGACGCATAGGTAATGGTGAATTGTCTAGAATTCGAAGTAATCGTGCCTGAGCATTGACCTGTCTGTTGGAATGCCGAGACCGGGCTGATTTCGACCTTGCCAGGCCGACGGAACCAAGGGAAGGGAAGGTTCGAAATGGGAACGGCGCCTACTGCGAAGATTGGCTGTCTGTTCTCATCAACATATATAGTCTCCGTATTGTTGAGCGTAGAGTTGCTCCAGAACGGGCCACCAAGCGCATGGTTACGTGAAGTCGAGTTACTCGAGATCGAGGCAGTTAAAGTCGAGTTGATCGGCGTTGAACCATTCGATGTCGAGTTATTTGAGACAAGTACACTCATGGTCGAATTGACCGCCATTGTATCATTCAACGTCGAACTGCTCATGGTGATATTACTCACGGTCGAATTTGCTAGCCGGAAAGTAGAGTTGCTTGAGGTCAAAGCACTTGTATTTGAGTTCGTGAGCGATAAATTATCGAAGGTCGGGTTGGCGTGGACTGATTGATTCACAGCTGCCTGATTTGACGTCAAAGTACTCGAAGTTATATTGATTGACGTCGATTTGGTGAGAGCCGATATGACGTTACTCTGCGAAGATTCTATCATACCTGTTATAGTTGCATTGTGCGCAAGGGTTTTGGTCTCATTGTACGTGCTTCTTGACCCGCCAGTAACGAGAGCCATCTCTGTCGGATATATTTTGCCACTCCCCGCTGCTGTGCCTTTAGGGCTTGTGCTCGTAGGGTGTGTTCGATCACTCCACGCGGCGTAATCGCTATTTTGCACTTGTGTGCCAGTCGGAGTGTATGTCCCGTTGAACCAAGACCCATTTCCGGTCAGAGGCCTTCCCATGCTTCCCACCTTGGTGATGTCTGGTTTCCGGAAAGTGGGCATCTGGCTTGGGGTTTTCGTAGTCGAAGGCGACGACAAAAGAAGCGAGGTAGTATAGTTGCCCTGTCCAGTATCAAGAACGCGGCTGGGGATAGCATTGGAGGGCTGGGGGCTTCGCGATGCATGGGCGGAAAACGGTTGGCTGGTTTCTGAGGGGACTGAGCTGGAATTGATTACGCGGAGATTTGGAAGGTTCGTCTGTGTAGGACCTGTCGGAGAAGTGATGGAAGTCTGGCTCGGAATCGATGTTGAGTGAAGATTCTCAATATGGGATCCCGAGGCTCCGGTAAAAGACAACGGAGCGGAGTCGCTTGTGGACGGTCTCAGACGATTCAAAGAGCCAGCGACTGTGCCCGATAGTGTCCCTATCCTGGACGATGAGCTTGAGGGCGTGGGAAGGATATCAACGAACAGCGCGTCAGCCGTTGATGGCGTCGAGAACCCACTACTGCTCGAATTCCTCGAAATCGTTGAATTTTGATATGGAAGACCGACAGAAAAGTGTGTTGCTGTTATGATTAGCCATTTGAAATTCTTAATGTTACAGTAGCTTACAATCGCTCGTCCTGATCGATTCCCCAACGAACACAGGCGTAGCCAATATAAGATGGTATGCCAGGCAGGCCACGCCGAGCATCTGGCGCAAGGCCATCATCTGCAGAAGGGGACCTTGTCCACCACGAATAAACCATCACAACTATACATCAGCGTGTTGACATGAATTTGCACGGATTGTTGGAGCAGTAGGACCCTGATAATCTCTATAAGGACAGGCAGCTTCAACGATGGAGGCTCAATGCGTGCACAGAATCAAAGGGAGAAAGGATAATGATTAGATGGCTGGAAGGAGGGACAAATGAAACTGCAGTGAAGTCTGACGAAGGTGGAGGATGGGAGGTGCAACATTTGCGCGTAGATGATGTCCTCAGACCATCATGGAGAATTAGAGGATGTGGCATCCCGCCCGCCTCGGCGCCATGCTTCGCATATATGGGTGTTTTATCTTCCGGTATTACCAAGACAGCTGCCCTTCAACCATCAAAACAAAGCCAGCCATCGTAGTTTGCTAGGGATCAATCAACATTGTCAGCTATGCTGTACGCTCTTCTCGTCAACTTTCGACACCGTCAAACGTCCAGTCCAGCGCTCTATTTCGCAGCTCATGCTTCTCACGTTACCTTGCATGGCGGCCAAAAGGGTCTTGGCCTGTGAGACAATTGAGACTGCTAACAACAAACTAGAATGGGACCCCATTGGTTGAAGGTTTCACAATGCAAGAGCGCGAATGAAGGGGTGAGGTTGACGTCTGTAGGGCTGAACTCAAGCCCCTCTGAGGCTCATAGTTTCTTCATCCAATGAGACGGGATCTTGAAACTTCACATCTATTTCTGTCGCGATAAGCTGCCGTTGGCGAAATCTTCAAGATCGCAGCATCTCCTCCAACTCAATACTCTGTCCCATTTGCTGCTCTCAGACTCAACTCCAGAATAGAGAGCTTGGTGATTATTCTAGAGCTGAGGCACCGCAAGAAGGATCGGCCAAGCGTTGAACAGCCACGGGAGCCTTCGCAACCTTCTATGCAGAGTGGCTGACGAAAGCTGCAGACCAATCTCGAGCAATCTGTGGATGCCCGGGTTGTACTGTGGTCCAAGCAATATCGAGCGCTTACGGGGATGCAACTATGCAAGTACGGGAGACGTGCGGATAAACTGGGCCAGGAACGGGACAGCAGTAAGTGACGAATCGGGTCGGCTTGAACGCCTCCCCAGAAGCGAATAAGCGACCAAACAAATACCAGACATACTACATGTGTAGCTTCTCTTTCGTATGCAGGGGCAGGATGGCGGAGGCAAAGTTGGATGCCACTGTTCATTTGCCGGACGTGATACTGGCGTACGCTATGGAGGTACCTGTACTCAAAAGAGGGTGGCCTTCAAGCTGCGGTCTTATGGAATCCTCCATGTGTTCCACCATGAGCGTTTCTCAGGTTTTGCAAAGCTTATACGGTCTGTGCTTTCGAGTGATAGCTTAGCTTGCCGAGATGAGGTGCCAGGTACGGTTTCGAGGCCGAATCGGCTGTTTGTCTCGAACCTTCACCAATGAGACACTTTGCAACTCATCATTGTCCCCTCATTTTCTTTTTTTATCTACGCGCACCTACCTATGCGCAATCGCACATCTCGATCTATAGGAACAATTCCGCAGATCGAGAGCGGTGCCACCACGAAGGCTTTTTCTGTTCTGCATCATCCCATTTGGTTCTTCTCGTTGTCTAACCTTGTTTCAGCGATGTTTGCTTCTACGCCTTGCTCTATGCCGAAGTGAACGATCCCACCCAAGGCTTCAGCCTCGTCCGATGTTCGTGATGATGTGCTCGAGGAGGACCTGGCATCTTCCTGTCATAGCGGTCCTCGCTGCTCTGATTGCGACTGGAAGTTCATCAACCACACCACAACCGACTGCTATATCAGTACCGGTGAAAGCCGACTGGCATGGCATCGACGGTTTTTGGAGTCCAGTCACTTTACGAATAGGTACAATTCCGCAACAGGTTGACCTCTTGGTCAGCACCGCAAGTCAGGAAACTCTGGTCGTTGGCACCGCAGGATGCGATGTAACCGACACCGAGTGCTTTGCAAAGCGCGGACGCCTTTTCGATATCAACAGTTCAACAACTTGGGAAGGCCAGGGGAATTATACTCTGGGCTTAGATCCTCAGCTCGGTTTTGATGATAATGGCGTGTACGGATATGACAATATTGCTCTAAACGATGTGATATCTGTACCGTCCCAGATAGTCGGGGTCATCAACTTCAGCACGACCGACTACTGGCTCGGGTTCTTCGGCCTTGGTGTTGAGCCCACCAATTTCACTAACATCGACAAGCCAAGCTTTCTCGATAGCATAGTGCAAAATCAGAGTCTTGTCCCAAGTCATAGCTATGGCTACACGGCTGGCGCACACTATCGTAAGCTCCGAGTCCCAAGACGACGATCCGTCTTCGTAGCTGACCTTTCCAGGATCTGGGAGGGTCCCTGCATCACTGACCTTGGGTGGCTATGATGCTAATAGATTTGTGCCACATAATGTGAGCTTTGAGCTGGATGACTCGCAAAGTCCAGTGATCGCCCTAAGAAAGATCACGGTCACCGCACAGCCATTGACAGCTTCTAACAAGAGTACGGGCTGGGGTGGTGAGTCAATGGCTTTACTTGGGTCCCCTGAAGCAGACGTGTTAGATGTAAACATGTTCAAGATAGACTCGACAACCCCATACTTGTGGCTACCGGAATCGATGTGCTTGCAATTCGAGAAGGCGTTTGGCCTGACCTACGATGAGAATTTTCAACTCTACACCTTTGGCACCAACTTTGGTCAGCATGAGGCCCTGTTAAATTGGAACATGACTTTCCAATTCACTATCGCAGATACGTCAGCATCCGACAAGACCGTCATGTTGTCTTTGCCGTACAAAGCGTTCGACTTGCAACTCCTATATCCATTTACTGGAGTGAACGCGGTGGACGGTTCCGTCAATTACTTCCCACTTCGAAAGGCCAAAAACAGTACTCAGTATACCATCGGAAGATCATTTCTACAAGAAACTTTTCTGATGGTCGATTACGAAAGGCACAACTTTTCACTTCATCAGGCGAGTTTTCCAAAGGACCCGCTCAATCCTAATAGTTTCGACCTTCGTGATATCACCAGACCCTATAACAGCACCATGGCGGGTCCGCAAATCACTCGAAAGCCCATGTTGGGCAAAGGTGAGATAGCTGGCGTTGCTGTTGGGGCGGTAGTAGCCGTCATCCTGTTGGTGGTTATCGGAGTCCTCGGTTTTCGAATACGTCGAGATCGAAGAAATAAAAGGTACATCCAAGCCAAAAGTGAGGACCCCTCCAAAAGCGATGATCGCTCGCGAAAAACAAAGAGCTCGAACAGCAGATTTGTTCGATGGCTGTTTCGTTTGCCACATCCTGATGCTCCAACAGAGATTGGAGGGGCAGCTGTATGGGCTTTCGAAGCTCCTGATGACAGAGCGATCACGGAGCTGCCGGAAAAGTCTTTCCACAGCGAGCTTGAGGGAAGCACTACTGGCGCTACCGATGTTCCTGCGTATCAAGAAGCAGATCGCAAGCGCCACGCTGAAAACGCAGTCTGTGCAATCGGCCATGATCCTGAGAAGCCGGTTGAACTGCCCTACCGATCGAGTGCGCGGGGGTTCTTCGAGCCAGAAACAGCACCGAAAGTCCAATTCGCACCTCCGGCTTTCATACCGGACAGACAGAGTCAACACTATCGTCTATCGCGTCACAATACGCAGACCAGTGCCGGCATTAGTAGTCCCAGTGACTCACCAAGTATAAGGTCGAGTAAAGTATCATCGCCAACGTTTCCCGTCAGCCCTATTACCCCAAGGGAGTTCAGCCCTCAGGAATACTCGTCCTTGACTGGAATTGCCAGGCGCGAGGCATGGTACGTTGCAGATGATGATCGTCTTGGCGATCAAATTCCAAGGAGACCCACGCCAGCTGTGTCTCTTCTGTCGGAGTCTATCCACTCAGCGAATAGCACGGGATCAAATGCCACGAGGAGGGTCCGCAAGAAGAGCTCGCGAGGCCTCAAGCACACACCATCCGTCTCGCTTCTGTCTGAATCTGGGGAGTCGGATTGCAGCAACGCAACAACAGTCACCAGCAGGATTCGCAAGAGTATCACCAGAGGGTTCAGTTGGAGTCCGGAACAGTGTCTGGATCAAGCGGGCCCAAACATTCCGCGGTCGGCGCCGTCAAGCAATTTCAATCCTCCGCCACGCTGGAATGGCATTAGGCCAGATGGTTAGAGATGGGAACGACGATATCAAATCTGTGGTATCAAATGAGAGACTGTGATCATGTGGTATACAAGCAGCTGGTATGCTTTCAGCTCTTTCAAAGAGCATCTTAATTACAACGAACATCCATTGCGTGAAACCCGTTCACGTCGCCAAATGAGGGTATCAACCACGCCACAGCTTCGACTTGAGCTAAAAGGACCGAAATACTCCGATAGAAGATCTTCAACGCCAGAATTATCACTCTAGATGACTCCGAGATTACACCCTCTCATAGTTTCTCCGTCCGGGTGTTGGATAAGGACTCTTGATGCCCTGTCGCGTTCGGGTCTCTTCTTCGAAGACTGAGAAGACGGAGAGGAGCTGCCAAGGACGTTTGTAGCGGTCGCGGATGAATTTGCGACGGGAAAGTGAGCTGGAAGTGGAGGATGAGGACGAAGAGGACGAAGTGGAGGCATTGGATATGGTGCGCGTCCTTGGGGCGGAGGAATTGGCAGTCTTGGTGTCAATAGCAAGGTGGTTGCGATCCATTATGGATTGATGAATGGAGAGTTTCCGATGAACAATTGGGTTTGAGTGGTAGATGGAATACGATTATGGTCTATGGTAGAAGACCAGGTCAAGGAGAATGGGGTCTGGGACTTAAGTAAAGGAGACCGTGGCCAAAATTATCCCAAAACGTATCCCAACACAATTTCAAACACATGTCTATTCTTTCACCAACATGCAACGCGCACGGTATGGGCAGAGTCAGATCCATCACGATCCCATCACGGGCTTATCGCTGTTATTCGTGGGCCACGGGTGTCACATGCAACGGACACAGCCACGGCCGATGAAACAGGACCCTTCCTGCAACAAGCAAAACATTCCTATAGCAGCTCCATCGCAAGAAAGGATGTGAGACTCCTTATCTTTGCGTTAATACTGTTATGACTGGGATTTCTGTTTCATGCAAGGTGTGCTTTTTGGTATAAGAGCCGTCGCTTCCTCGCGTCTTTGTGGAGACGTTGCAGGATTTGGCTCAGCCCGGGATTCTTGTGAGGGACTTTTGTTGTCACGCTTTGGCACGGTTGCTGCGGTTCGGCACTTGATGGGGGTAGATTGCTGTGATCCTGGTTTGGGGCAAGGTGGTGCCAGTTATATTTGACTGATAAGGTATGTTGTAGCTTGCCGTCTTGATACCTAAGTAGGTTGATGTCGCTTAGTCAGTAGTGTCTTGGCGCCCAGTATGATCTTTGTAGAGGTGAGTTGCAGTCCAAATTGTGACCTGCGTTCAGAAGGTTGGGTCGCTATAAAATTGAGGAATAGACGATATCACGAACGTCTCGATGACGTCTTTCTCCTTCTATCGACCTCCCTAATCATCCCACCACTGGAGTGCCCTTCGGACTCTCCATGATGGACTTTGCCTCCTCATACGAAAATTGAGAAAGTGCACATGGCCATCTATGACCGTGAGCATGATTTCGTTTGAGGGTTTCTGGGTCCCTGAAGATCACCACACCAACACCCTGGAAGCAGGCCAAGGAGGACTTATGGGGAATAATCTGACCCTGCGGAGCATTTGGTCGTGGCAGATCTAAAGGATGACCAGCCTCTTACATGTTTTAGCATCTGAACGATTTTATTGGGATTTTCTACATGTATCTTCCAGGCTCACTGTCGTCGACGCAGATGATGAGGTGCACTTCTCTGACATAGTGGAGTACCGCCATGCGTAATGAAGAATGTTGAACAGTTCACATTGATGCAGAGTGTGTTCTTTCGGAAGCATGGTAGCTCAGCTACAAGTCTGAGCTGTCTACTGACGACGGACAGACGCGTGCCCAGCGATTTGGCCTTCCTCAATCCGACCTTCTGGATTAGATTTACCTCTTTCACTGAGCCAATGCGTTTTAGCAAGAGCGCAAGATCCCGTATCCAAGCCCCAACGAGAAGCCTATAAACTCGAACGGACGATCTGATATTGGTGGGGATGCTTCTATCAAGACTGGATGGTAGTTAGGCGATAGCTAGACCACGACTGGAGGCCAGTGGATCCATCCATGTCTTCGCGACGCCCTTTCTCTTCATACAAATGTTCCGGAAGAGCAATACGTCTCAGCAGTCGTGGCTATGATTATGATACAAAACGGGCGTCTGGCAGCCTTGCGCATCACTTTTGACCACATTCTCAGAAGCAGTGAACTAGAGCAATATACTGAAGTCTTTGGGACGTGAAACATGCCTGGCCTAGAAGTCCCGTACTTACTTAGTCTGATCAATCCCCAAAAGTCTCGCAGTCATATTCACCAGGCTCTCCAATTGACGACCTAGCTTAGGGCTAGGGCCTACCGTATACCCCTATGCAACTCTCTAGGATCTGCTACGAAATACGCTTCACCTTATCATCACCTCTGCACACAAGGATCATTATCTCTTTCACCCAAGAAGTAACTCTTGCGAGATAGGGAATCCATGCCATCATGAACCCTTGGTACTGCTACCTTCAGCAACCCACACTCAAACAGAGCTGAAACGGAAAGGATTTTGCTGTGCCACGTCTTTTCGGACGATGCTACGAAAGGAGCGATTATGCCGATGGATTCGAAAAGCGAAACATGTGTGGGCGCGATTTACAAGTTGAGGAATGCTAAAGCTTTGATTCGACACTCCTGAATAGGAACGAGATTGAGGCTCTGGAGGGAGAAGGGGTATTTTGAGGTGACGACGGCTTAATATCAATGCATGGCTTGCGATCGCGGCGCAGAATACTTGGTTTGAGATAGACGGTGGGTGGATAGACTAGGAAATTGTTCATCAAGTCTTGCGAGAATTATTCCAACACGCTGGATACGATATTGAGGACGGCCCCTCAATTGGGTAGGTTCGATCGATGATCATGGTAAATTGAGTATATCTAGATATGGATCTATTAAGGAAAGTGTCATCTCTAGTATGCTCCATCGTTCCAGACGCTGTTCTCTAATCCAACCCATACCAAGAAGAGCGACGCATTGCCAGCAAGTACGCCGCCACAAACCAGACCGATCATGACATGACCTTGGCAGCATCGTGGGCCGCGGCATGACGCTTATGAGCCTTCTTTCTGCGCGGTAGCAGTGACGCTGAGAGGGCCGGGGCTTCTTCTTCGTATCTCCTAAAGATATTCTCCAACTCATCCACACTGCGTTTGCTACCGCCAGCACACAGGCCGCATTGGGGGTTACGAGTGAGCTCCGGATGCCCGCTTGCGGTGCTGCCTTCTCGCCCCGTCGTGCCACAGCTTGTACCGATACAGCAAGTTATAGGACCCGATGCTGGGCCGACAGTCGCGCCGTCGTCGTATGGGTAGGTATAAGCTGAGCCAGAGCAGGGCGCGAAGAACGGATCAGCAGCCGCGCAGGCGTAGCACCATGGCTTGCAAGTCGCACACCCATTGTACGATCCGGGGTCATGAGCGCCGCCTGGTCCTGTAGGGTTCTTGTGAACAGTTCCCGCCTTGCCACCATTACCGAGGAGATCTTTGCTGCAGCCTGTCTTGGCGCCGTTGGCTGAGCAGACCATGGGGACTGAGTAGCCGAGAATGTAGCTGACGTCGAAGTAGCCGCTGGGGTTGCCTTCGAAGATTGTTCCGCCGGACCCGCCGACGGCGACTTGGCCTTCGAAGTTTGAGCCGAGGCTGGTGCAGCCTGTGGTCGTGCCGCTACCGCCGGACCAGGAGAAGCTGACTTTGTCGCCTGTCCATTCGATCTCCATCCCAGACCCGCTGCAGGAGCCGCCGCCGGTTGATGATGGAGTGGTGCTGGTAGAGGTGGCAGTTCCCGCGCTTGTAGGGGTTGTAGTGCCAGTGGGCACGGTGACTGAGTTGGTTGCTTGAGTCGTGCTCTCTGTAGGGTTTGTTGGAGTGGCAGTATCAGCTGTGGTCGGGGCTGTGGTCGGGGTTACAGGAGGCTGTGGTGCACCGGGACGAGAGAAGCCCCCACCGTGATTATGACCGCCCTGGGCTAGGACGATTAATGGGGAGGCAAGAAATAATAACAACAGTGATGCGGTGAAAGAGGGTCCCATTATGGCGGCAATGCTGTAGAAGCTGTGGAACATGATGGGGAGAAAGAAGAGGGACATAAGGGACTATTTGTATACATCTTCAGGTAGCAGTCTGAATGATTCGGGATACGCTTTGGAACGGCGTGCTTACCCCCGCCAGGAGAGCCGAGTGTCACAGCACCGAAGCTGAAGAGAAGCAGCGCCGTCGATGCTACGCTATGACACCACCATAGGGCACAGCTGCAGGGTAGTGGGCTTTTGCATGGAATTCTCCAACAACGTGCTTGCAGATACAGGACGGCAGACGAATATTCTGAAAAGAAGTGGAAGTCAAGGCAACGGCAGTAAAGCGCTGTATTAGTTACCATTCACCTAAGCGGGAAACAGTGCTGTAGCACACCGTGCGTGACCCAGCTGCTCTCCCTTCTTGAGGTCCAAGTCGACCATGTGGCACGTACAAACTGATACATCTGGAACAATTAAGATTGCAGGGTGTCCCCAGATGGCGCGGATATCTTGCCGTCGAACCACGTTGGTCTACCGGTGCTAACGACCCGTTCCACACAGTCGAGCAAGGGATCATTCTTCCTTTATGAAGAGTAGAGACATTCAGCGATCGAAGACATTGGAATCGGCGTGTAAAGGCTGATCAAAGCTGGCAAGGGACAACGACAACAATGTTGAATGACCCGCGTCTAAGGCATGATAACTTACCAAAGGGCACCCAACCGAGATTCAGTACTGAGGTATAGAGCTGTTTGATGGATTCTGTGACAAGCCCAAATGCGATACGATTATAAGCTCTGACAAGGCTGCTCGTCGAGGACATACACTGGTGCATGCTTTGCGTCGTCTCAGACTCAGGCTGCGTCTGACAGTATCCTAGCGCAACGGAAAGGCCGCATACGGCCCCCATCCCCTGAGTAGAGATCATGTGATATGGCGAAGAGACATCGACCGGAGTGTGGTCAAAGGATGGATGTCACGTCAAATGAATAAAAACGAAAGCAAGGGTGCGGCGGTGGAATCCTAGATCGTTCGAAGCTACCTAAGCCCAAGAGATCGATCACTGATGATAGGCTAGCCGAATCCGCTGAATAAGGGTTAGGGTATACACACTGTTGGCCGGAGTTGAAGACAGACAGACATTGGCCCATCATCCATCCCGCTGGGTAGTATTTGATATTTCTGCTTTCATATGCCGAGACTCCGATTGGCTGGTGTGAGCGAGTATGGTGCAGGAGTCAATCTGAAAAAGGGAATGCCACACGATGAAGGTACGAAAGAGGGAACAATAATCCTTACGCTGGGTTGCTAAGACATTCCATGCGGAATAACCATTGTCGGAGTGTCCGCTTGACCCCAGCAACACTGTCGGAGAACGCATTCATGTCTTGTAATCCAAACATCGTCATAGCCGCATTGACCACATCATTGATCGTCTTTGGTCTTCTCAAGCGGGCCGTTCCTCTATGAGTTAGTGTATCATTCACTAGGCACCGCTGTTGGCTATCGCCTTTGCAAACCAGCTGTCAGTGGCAGCTGGAGTATCCGGACCGTCAATCTGTCGAACATATAAAGGGCAGCCACAGAATCCGCTGACTGAACGAAATTGGGAAAGAGAGGACCAAGAATAGTCGGTGCTTGGCGTTCGTGTGTAAAATATCTCAAAGAAAAATGGCAGTCGACGACGGCATTCTTTCAGCATCTGAAGAAGCGTCACACAGGACCCTATCGTTGCTTTCGTTATCAGAATGTCTTATCAGAATGTCGTAGCGGCACACATTGTAAATCATAACAGCACACATTATAAAAGGCATCAGCAACCCTGAAGACACTATCTCATCACCAAATATCAGAAGCCGGGGTGGCATCGACAAACCGGCCTCTTGACGGAAAAATGACGTCGGATAGCCCAAGAGATGCAATACTACATAGTATGCTTCCAGAAACAGCTATCGGTTCTCACAGAAAGGTTTCGAAGACAAGGGTCTTGAAAAGATTCGTGGTGAACAACGATATTTCGAGCTACGTGCTGACATCATGCCATCTCATTCGTACCAGAGCGAAGTAGTGGGCTTGAAGGCGTGCGGGTGCCCTTCGAACTCACGGGGTCAGGATTGCTGAAAACTCTCCATAAAGAAGGTAAGAAATTGCTAGCTTGATACGCTGGAGTCCGGAATGTAGCGATATCTTGGGTAGGACACTAAGACCGTAAAAAGATATGATGCTTTAAAGGGAATGGGAAGTGGCCGCCTAAGACGGACTCGCTGACTGCTGGACCAGTGGCCACCACACCCATAAGGCAAATTCTTAACAACGATATCCGGAACCAAGCCTGGAGAAATATCATTCAGCAAGCATGGAAGCGAATGTCGGAGCCAAGGACAATGGCAGGAGGCAGCGTGAGCAATAATCTCAGATAAGATAAGTAGGGATTCGTACCCCAGTATGATTCGAACGGTATAATGCACTTTTAGTCTCAAGTACCGTGTTCAAGTAGACACAAGGCCGCTTTAGGGCGGAACATTTCCGCATAGGCGGTGACGATAGATTCTGAATGACCCGAGGGATATCTTAGGTGTCAGCATTGTGAAGAATCGCTCATCAATGGATTGGAGACCTCGCAGTCAGTCTCGAAATGACAGAGAGCGAGGCTTATGTCTCTGCCCAAAGACAAGATCACCCACAGCCAACGGTCAATGGCACGCTCTCTCCTCTCCGCGCTCTATGTTCCGAATTGCACGAGAAGGTCTTCACATTTCTTCAACAGAAGGCTGAGACCGAAATCCTAAAGAACGTGCAAGCTCAATGCCGACACACAATCAGTATCATTCATGATGCCATAGAAAGATATCCGTACGCCTTAAATCCTCTCTCAATCAATCTCCCAAACACAACTGATCCCCCACTCAAGACTCGATACCCTCTCCCTCTCCTACAACGGCGGTAAAGACTGCCTCGTCCTCCTAATCCTCTACCTCGCCTGCCTCGACGGCCACTCCAACCTCCCCACTTCCCTCCCCTCAATCCTAATCCCGCCACCCCACCCTTTCCCCGCAATCGACACCTTCGTCGATGTCACCACCAAGCAATACCACCTCTCACTATCCCGCTACTCCTCACCCAGCATGAAAGATGCCTTCCGGGAATACCTCGACGGCACCGGCAAGAACATAAAAGCCATTCTCGTCGGCACCCGGCGTACAGATCCGCACGGCGGAAAATTGGGACCGTTTGACATGACGGACCGAGGCTGGCCGGAATTTATGAGGGTCCATCCTGTGCTGGACTGGCGGTATGCGGAGGTATGGGCCTTCCTGCGGCATTTGGATATCCCGTACTGTGAGCTTTATGACCAGGGGTATACGAGTCTGGGCGGGACGAACGATACGCATCCCAATCCGGCATTGATGTTGGAGGAGGACGGGGCGATTAAGTACAGGCCTGCGTATGAGTTGGTGGAGGATGCGGAGGAAAGGCTTGGAAGGGATTGGTGATGTTATGATGTGCATATGGATATATGACGAGTGCGAGGATCTGTATGACATATGAGACACGAGATGTAGGGCATACTGCATAGACTTCACGCACGAAATGAGCAGGCGAGCATTTGACGCAATTGATCGTCCAATGTCACCCATGTTATCCACGGTTAATGGTGTTACCACTGCCTTTCGGGTTCGCCTCTGTGAATTCATCCCATTCCCTGGCCTTCATGGTCTCCGCGTCAGCCTTCGCGAGATTGTCCTCTTCAGGCTCGGCAGGCCTGCCAGATGACTCCCCTCCGCCATCCACCATACCTCCTCTCCTTTTCTCCTCCGCCAGGTATTCATCTATTGTCATAGTCGGTAAACTATGATCCGGCTTGAAGACGCTATCGCGTAATCGTTGCCGGCTGTCGAGTAGCGTGAAAGGCTTGAGAGGCTTTCCGTCCTTGCTGAGTATAGGGCCTGCCTTTCCTCTGTTCAATAGTTCTGAGACTGGTGGGTCAAGGCGGTCTGAGTAGTCATCTCCTCGCTGGCCGTTGCGTTCTCGATAGTCAAGTTCCTGATCTGCAGGGCCAGCAGGTGATGTTAGCGGCATGAGTGCCAGGATATTGAGCTCTTGCGCTGTTTGGTCAAGGGCGTGAAAGGTGTGGTGGACACAAAGCTGAATCTCGGCAACGTATATCTCTCGAAGAGCGGCATCGTCACCATGCAGTTCTAGTGGGACTTTGGAGAGAAACTGCCTTCATGTTAGCGAGAACCCCGTCGTGGATGGTGGACGAGCTCACCTCAAGCTTCAGCTTCAATTCACACTCCTGCTTGAAGCGAGCGATCTTTGTATCTCTTCGAGCCCCAGGGTCGTTGCTTGAGATTAGCGAGAAATCGTCTCGATTTTCCATATATCTTTCGTAGAGTTTCCGATCACTGGTTGAGAGCATCACGTATCTGTCCAACAGATTCAGATAGCGCTCATACGCCTCCTGTGCTCGACGGAGTACATTCTTTCGATCGGATATGCTATCCTTCAGTATCAGGTCCGCCAGATAGTAGTCGATGAGGAGGTATCTGGGGACTGTCAGCCATGCTGGTCAAGCCTGGCAGCTTGAGCGTGGCAGCTACTGTAAGTCCCCAGAAGATATGTCTTCTTCGGTCTCATTCCGGCTGAAAAGGGATATACGGTCCGCTATTTTCCGGCATGTTTCGAGCGCCGCGATGGCGGATTGCAGGTTCTCTTGGTAGAGGGCGCTAGTAGGGTCCGGCAAGGGCTCGAGTTGTTTACGCTGGGCTCTTGCAGAGGCGAACAGGGTACGAATATTGTGTTCGGGCTCCATATTATAGTGATAGTGTACAAGTCCCGATACAGACGGTTCGGAGGCGCACAAATTAATGGAAGGCGAGGGAGTGGAAGGCCGGCCAGTCGGCAACGACAGACAAACAACACTTTTGTGAAGCTCTTTCCATTCCAACATTATTCACCACTTCGGTTCATCTTACGCCCGTTGCATGTCTACACGATCGGTGATGCCACCTAGCTCCCGCGGGTGTCAAGATTCGATACAGATCAACTGAAATCGGCTGGCAGTCACTGCAGCCTCTCTCACACCTTCCTACCGGATGTCCATGTAACAACTCAACCCCAATGTTCTCATTATATTCACCTCTTCAGTACTTCTGGTGTTTCTTGCAATACTGAAGACTGGCTTTTGATCTCGTTCCGATTCACCGCTATGGACTTTACTAGGTAGTGATTGTAGCAAAGTACTTTCGGGTACTCGCTTGTTGAATCTTGCATCCCCCGTCAAGTTCTTTCTACTTCTCCAGCTGAAAAATTCCTCTTCATGCCACTCCTCGCTTCCTCGTAAATAGCTATGCCTCCACCCCTCGACGTATCAGAGGTCAAATTACCTATCAGGACTCCAGATAAGGCAGCTCACTCCCTGAGCGATTCAGATTCTGAAGGCGAGCAACATCAAGCCGCCGCCATTCCAAAAGACTCAGAGAGGCGACGTGTCCAGAATGCCAAATTCTCAGCCTGGTTGTCGCGGCGGACAGAGAAAATCACCAAGGATGAGGTCCAGACCATCATCGACAATGCTGACGAGGAGACTCTCTCTATCCGCAGCCTCATGGCAAAGCAGGGAGCTACTGCCATCATAACAACTCCAAGAGAGTACCAACTTGAGCTATTTGAAAGAGCAAAGAAGCAGAATATTATAGCGGTGCTTGATACTGGTTAGTGTTGTCAATCCAGACATAACGTAGCCTCGTTAACAGATCCAAGGCTCTGGCAAAACCCTAATCGCAGTCTTGCTATTGAAGCATTTGATCGACCAAGAGCTTGAGGATCGAGCTATGGGCAAAAGGCATCGGATCTCTTTCTTTCTTTTAAGTTCCCTGTGACAACTTCCAACATCCTGACGCTAAGAGGCTCTTAGGTCGATTGCGTGACGCTAGTCTTCCAGCAGTTTACTGTGCTTGAATGCAATCTAGACCAGAAGGTTGAACGCTTCTGTGGTGAAATGGGTTGCGACCTTTGGCTAAAAGCGACGTGGGACAAGATCCTCGGTGAAAACATGGTTATTGTTTGTACTGCGGAAATACTTTACCAATGCCTGATGCATTCATTCATCTCTATGGATCAGATTAATCTTCTTATCTTCGACGAAGCACATCATACGAAGAGAAATCATCCCTACGCAAAGTATGTGAGCATGGATGTGGGGAGGCTTTTGGAGCTAACATGTTACAAGAATCATCAAAGACTTCTACATGCCCCTAAAGGACCCGGCTAAGCTTCCAAAAATCTTTGGTCTGACTGCTTCCCCGGTTGACGCCAGAGTAGACGTCGTAAAAGCTGCCAAGTAATCTCAGATCCGTCTTTGACCTGATGAATTGCTGACAGCAGCACAGAGAATTGGAAGCAATGCTACACTGCCAAATTGCGACAACGTCAGATCTGTCCCTACTGCGTAATTCTATCAGTCGGCCATATGAGAGCATTGCGGTCTACAAGCGCCTAGAATATGCATACGAGACTCCACTCTGCTCAAGTCTGAAGGCGAAATTTGGAGACCTGGAGGTGTTGTCCAAGAACTTCAAAAATGCTAAAGAAGCTGCACCACATTTAGGCCAATGGTGTGCGGATCAACTGTGGCGCATCGCTCTAGCAGAAGATGTTTCTACCGGGAAAGTCGAGCGGAAGACGGAACGATTGTTTTTACGTGACCGAGGAAATCAGCCGATCGAGGTCCTCAACAAAGAGATGGACCGGCTGAAAGATGCAAGGGATATCGTAGGCCATTGGGCTTTCGGTGAGCCGACCCTCAAGGGCAACAGCGTCAGCTCCAAGGTCTCACTCTTGCACAATTACCTCTGTCTGATCTTCGAGAAACCCACCGATGCAAAGTGCATCATATTTGTAAAACGAAGATACACCGCCCGGCTTCTCGGACAGCTTCTCGTGAAAATGGGTTCGGATAATCTGCGACTCGACCTCCTGATAGGGAGTAGGCCAGGCGAGGTTGGCGACGTCAAATTCTCCTTCCGCCAGCAGGTTCTTACCCTCATGAAGTTCAGGAGGGGTGATCTCAACTGCTTGATTGCTACATCAATTGCCGAGGAAGGGCTTGACATTCCAGACTGCAACATTGTCATCAGATTTGATCTTTACGACACTCTGATTCAGTACATTCAAAGCCGAGGTCGGGCACGCCATGTAAACTCCAAGTACATTCACATGGTGGAGGAGGGTAATCGGATGCATTTCCAGGCTGTCGAAGATGTCCGGCTTGGAGAGCAAGTAATGCGACACTTTTGCGAAGCTCTTCCGGCAGATCGCTTGCTACAAGGCGAGGATTACAACCTGGATACAGCCTTGGCAGCAGAGAAGATATATAGAAGGTTCGAGGACCCGAAGACTGGGGCCTCATTGACTTATAATTCTGCTCTCATAGTCCTTGCTCATTTTGTGTCTCGTTTGGTCAGTTTGCCCCCTTGTCGCGCGGACCGATAGAATGTTCGTTAATGAAAGACAGCCACACCACAATGAGACTGCCCAACAGGCGACATACACGGCTCGGGTGGAGAATAGAAACTATGTATGCGAAGTTATGCTACCAGAAAATTCGCCCGTGCTTTCTGCGATCGGTAAACCCTGTCCGAGAAAGTCAACAGCCAAACGATCAGCTGCTTTCGAGGCTTGTCTGATGCTCCACAAGAAGGGTTTTCTCGACGGTCACTGGATACCAACCTACCAGAAATACCTGCCTCAAATGAGAAATGCTCACCTTGCTTTGAACTCCAAGCAGACCTCATCGTATGTGATGATGACGAAACCAAAAGTATGGGAGGAGACTCGTGGAACTCGGCCGGAGCGACTCTATGTGACAGTCATTGAGCTAGATACGCCAGAGAATGTTGGCCGAGACTGCCAACCATTGGCAATGCTGACCCGCACACGTCTTCTGGACTTCCCCTCCATTCGTCTACACGTGGACATTGGGAAAACTTCCGAGGTCTTGAGCAGCTCCATATCAAGACAGATCAAAGTCGACGCCGAAAGACTGAACAAGCTCACAGAATTCACCCTACGAATTTACAAGGACGTTTACGGTAAGGAATTCGAGCACAATGAGCCGGAGATGACCTATTGGCTTGCACCAGCCGTGGAAGATTGGAAACATCGGACACCCGAGCGGACGCCCGAGCGACTCATCGACTGGGACCTCTTGACCTACGTCTCAAACAATCCCGAAGGGCTACGGTGGTCTATCGATACACCCAACGATCAACTCCTCAATCGATACCTCACTGACCCATGGGATGGAGGAAAGAAATATTTTTCGCTGTCAATTGAATCGGCATTGCGGCCTCAAGATCGGGTCCCTGAAGACGCCACACCCTCTAAGACAACGAAATTTGGGAACACCATCCTTGATTACACCATCAGTCTCACAAGAGAATCAAGGAAGAGGCATGCTACCACTTGGTGCGTAGATCAGCCGGTAATCAGGGCTGAGAAAGCCCTTCACCGTCTGAATTTACTAGACGAGCACGGCGCGAAAGAGAAGGTCATCAACACTAAGGCTTACGTCTGTCCTCAACCTTTGAATATATCTGCTGTAAGCTAGCGAATTGCAACACAGGGTCCCGAACTAATGCTACCCAGCTACCTGTCAGTGTTGTTACCATGGCTCATTTCTTCTCGGCGATTATCTGGCGGATAGACTCGATTCTGATCGCGTTGGAAGGGTTCGATCTTTTAGGACTTAAAGTGAGGCCAGAACTGGCGCTTGAGGCAGTCACCAAAGACTCTGACAACACAGAGGAGCACAGAGCTGAGCAGCTCCATGTTCAGCGAGGTATGGGTAAGAACTACGAGAGGCTCGAATTTATCGGAGACTGCTTTTTGAAGATGGCCACGTCGATCACCCTTTTCTCCACGAATCCTGAAGACAACGAGTTCGAATACCATGTGAGGCGAATGCTGATGATATGCAACAAAAATCTGCTCCGCTCTGCTCTCGCAGTCAAGATATACGAATATATTCGTAGCCTGGCCTTCTCAAGGTATGTTCAAATTCATGCTTGCTATCAGACAGAGTCGCAGTCACGGGGTACCGCTTCCGAGAATATTGATATCATAAGCTTGACTTGCAGTATGTTTGGCACTATGCTCGAACTATCTTTGCGTCTCTCGGTCGTTCATGTGATTAGCATGTAGCCAGTTCTTCTGCACCAATCACACTTGATCAGCGCCAAAACGCTTGATTCACTCTAAGGTGGTAGCCAGGCAGATGCGACCTTTCTGATAGCAAGCCTGGACCACTTGCTATGTGAATATAGCTAATTCTCATAGACGACTGTGGTACCCTGAAGGTATCAAGCTGCTCCGAGGGAAAGGCTACAAAATCACCGAAGTCCAGGTGCAGAAACATCATCTTGGCGACAAGACCATAGCAGATGTTTGCGAGGCCATGATTGGGGCTGCTCTTGTCTCATACAGAGACACCGGAAGAAATATGGACATGGCTGTGAAGGCGGTCACAGTATTTGTGTCTAACGAGGATCACGCTGTTTCACGATGGGCAGACTACTACCAACTGTATACGAAGCCAAGCTATCAGCTGGCTCAGCCCACTGCGTCGCAGCTGGATCTTGCAGAGCAGATTGAACACGTGCATAGGTATCATTTCAAGTCTGCCAGGTTACTGAGGTCAGCGTTTATCCACCCCTCCTACAGCTTCGCAACGGAGAAGGTTCCATGCTATCAAAGACTCGAGTTCTTGGGTGATGCGCTACTAGACATGGCATCTATCAACTTTTTATTCTATCGTCATCCAGACAAGGATCCGCAGTGGCTTACAGAGCATAAAGTATTAGCAGGATTCCCCTAGATATATTGCAGTCGCTGATGTTCGCTCAGATGGCCATGGTATCAAATAAGTTCCTCGCTGCCTTGTCTGTTAAGCTTGGCTTCCATAGACACCTCAGATCAAACGGTGCAGTCATCGAATACCAGAATCGAGAATATGTCGGAGAGCTTGAAGAAGCGGAACGGGAGGCAAAAGGAGCTCCCAACTATTGGATGAACACTAAACAGCCTCCAAAGGTGAATAGATCCCCAATGATGTGGAGGCCAACTTATTGAGCTTAACTTGCAGACTCTATCTGATATCGTCGAGGCATATATTGGTGCGATCTTTGTCGACTCAGAGTTCAACTTCAATGAGGTGGAGCGTTTCTTTGAGCAGCATATTCAGTGGTTCTTCGAAGACATGAAAATCTATGACAGTTTCGCAAACAATCACCCCACAGTAGGTCCCATAATTCCCCACCTCGTAAAGCATCACCCACTAACACTTATCTAGACGTACCTCCATCATCTAATGAGCATGACATTTGGCTGTACCAATTACCGGCTCATGGCGAGCGAGATCGAGTCTATGGTACCAGGCGGTGCCCCGACGTCTATCGCAGCGCTCATGGTCCACGACGAGATCATAGCGGAAGGCCAGGCAAGTAGCAGCAAGAATGCCAAAATCAAGGCAAGCCATGATGCTGTGAAGATGTTGGGTAAAATGATGCCCATCGAATACCGGACACTCTATGGCTGCAATTGTGATGGACAGGAGAAGCAATGGGTAGGGAAGGACGGAGATGGCGTTGGGATGGTCGGCACGGCAATTTGAGCGAGCTAGCACGCAGAGGTTTATTCATGATTGTCGCCGATGATGCAGATGGACCGATTCATGATCGCATGCGCCATACATGATGTTGTTAGGTATATCTTTCATGGTCTACCAGTCCCCACTCGCCTCTGAAAGCCTGTGTATAACTTCATGCCTAACTTTTACCATCTCCTTTGGCAATTGCTTAGTTCGGTCTAGGTAATAATCGCTACGCGGCGTATCATGCCCACATGCCAGCAAAGATGCCAACTACAACCTTAGATATTGGTATCTCTGTATGCGAGCTGAGATATCAACAGATAAGTCTTCGAGTAATTGTGGAAAGGGAAGATGAGAATGTGACAGCGTCCATGAGTCCTGTATCTGAATGTCCGCATCTGAATCGGAGCGTGGCTGGTAAATTGAGACTTGTCACGATGGAGAGATGTTTCTATGTTGTATTGCCCTATCGAGACTGTGATGTGAGCGAGGGATTTTATGGGGTTTCATTTGGGGGATTTGAGGTGGGTACTTTGCGCGACTGTGACTTTTTGGTGGGGGCTGTGAGGAGTGGGTGTGAGGGGTGGGTATGATATGGACTTGAAGAGAGGAGGGGAAGGGGAGAGAAGGGGAGAGGGGAGAGAGAAGTTGGGGGTGGCAGGCTGGGATTGGTATGTCGGGGATGGTGGATGGGCTTTGAGGTGTGATAGTCGCTTGGATATAGCATTTTGTTGTCATTGGGCGGTTTATGTCTAGGGGTGGACTTTGTGGCACAATAGTAGAAGGTGCGAAAGCCTGAATTGATATTGAGACAGATGTGGTTTTTAGTGTACGGGAGCGGGAAATGATATGATTTGAATTGGTTCAGATATCGCTGCTGTGCAACAGGATTTTGACAGTAGATGATGTCAGGAGCGCAGTAAGTAGAATGTTCCCAAATCTCGAACTCTGTCACTGTCATCATTATCGCTACTCGAGTATTCCACAAATTCTGCAAACCATCGTGCAAATCCCATCCTTTCGCCAAAAGACTGCAAGCAAAATCAAATACCAAGCACAATCGACATTCCTCTCTACATATTCAGTGCATACCAAATCAAATCAAAAGGAAGCCGTAACCAAGAAAGAAAAGTCTCGTTGTAGAGTATTCAGCCCTAGTACCGTGTGTTGCATTGGAAGCAGTAGGACCCCGGAGGTAGCTTTCCGCCGCAAGCACCACAGGAACCGTCGTCGGTATTGGGTTGCATGATGGATGGGTTCTTTGGTTGTGTTAGTGTGTGTGAATTAAGCTATCGGTAGGCTGTAAAGGGTAGAGGCGGACTGTGCTTGGGATAGGGGGAGAGATGGAGGGGGTATACCACGTTTTCGAAATTGGGGGTCACTTTGCTGGGAGGAGTGGAGTAATTATCGTTTGGTTCCACGATGTTTAGGGTTCCGGGGGGAGTGTGAGTGGTGGCGCCATGAAAGTCGACCGTGATTGTGGTGGGATAGGGAGACGTGCAGGTGGACATTATTGATAGCTTGAAAGATTCCTTGCGAATAGGATCGTATTAAGGTGGCGTCGTGTCCTCGCTGCTTGTTTTTGGTTGTGTATGAGGATCTTTGGGATCTTGAGTAGGCGGATGATTGAAAGAGATATGAATAAGAAAATGAATGAGAAGAGGAGAGAAGAGGAAACGGAAAGGGGTTTAAGTACTTCTGATTGTTTCTTTTCGTGCGTAAGCGATCAACAAGGCAAAATCAACTCTAGTCTCGTGGTATTGTTGTGGAGTGGATCCGAATCGCTGGCGACCTCGATTGGTTGAGGTTAGAGGGCAAGCAGCAAGGCGAGTGCTTTCGAATGCATTACCTTTCCCTGTGGAGTATAGGAAACCACTACCGAGTCGAGTGGTACAAGCTGATTATTTGGAATTATCCTGAGGCAAACATCTAGCTTACTTCGTCATTGCATTGGCGTAGAGCTCTCGTCAATCTGTATTGAGATACTCAACTTGTGATAGTTGGAATAACAATGAAGGAAGCTAACCGTGGTAAATGTCGTATCATGAGATGCCCTAACATATCTTTGTAGCGATGGACAGAAATGGCAGTGCCGAGTCCGTAACGTTGCTACAGAAGTTTGTCAAGCCGGTTGCCAACCATACTGGCAACCAGAAGCTGGACGGCAAGGAAAATATATACTCCTGGCCCAAGATCCGACGATCGTCTACAGAAGCCTTGACCAAAGGAGGAAGGAGAAGAGCTCCTGCGCATTTTGGTGTAGCTCGCAGTCCGCTCACTTCGCTGGCCCTAGTGGAGACACCCATTACCTTTAGTGTTTCACAGTCTGAGGTGATATATGATTAAACTGTATTGCACTTTATCCCAGTAATCCAGATGCCATGGCCTCCAGATCCTCCAGTGTCTCAGGCTCTTCTATAGACGCCTTGTTCTCCTTCTTCCGCTTGAATTTCCTTTTATCACCTGACTCATCCTCGAACCATTTCTTAGGCCGCTTCTTGACAGGCTCAGGACCCGCTTCCTCGCCATCAGCATCCATCTCCCCACCTTCTTCATCCTCAAACGGCACCAGCACAGCAACTCTCTCCTCCCCAAAATCCTCATGTTCTTCCCGCTCTCTAGCTTTTCTCTTCGCTCTTTTCTCCTGCTTCTTCTCCTTCGCAGCATGCTTGTCTGTAACATCCGCAGCTTGTAGCCTGCCCTGCTCTGCCTCCAAAAATCTGGATCTCTGAGCGTCGGCTGGTCCGTGTTGCTTGAATTCTTCCTCGTCTTCCAGCTCGTATATTTGATGTGGTCTGCCTTCTTCGTCGAACACGATTTTCTCTCCTTTTCCTTTGAGCTTGAGAAGCTTCTTCTTGGATTTGAGAAGTTTTTCTCTTCGTTTTGAGTCAACCACGACTGGTAGCTTGACGGATTCTTCTTGAGCTAGGGCTTTGAAAGCGGAGTCCTCGATCTCACTGTCGAGGCTTGGCTCTACGCTCAGTCGTCTTTTGACACTTAAGAAATCGTTGGCTTCGTTCCCATCATCTGAGTCTCTTACTGCATCTTCATCATTTTCGTTGACTAACTTGGTATGATGTTCGGCAAATACGTCGTGGTTTGTACGTTCAAACATTCGGTCGTATCTTGTTTTTGCAGTGGCCTTCTTCTTCGCTTTTGGATCGTGGTTAATGTCCGAGTCACTTTCTCCTTCCGATGAGGATGCCGTGCGCCTCGGTGCATTCTTCAAGCTCTTAGCATTGTCACCTTTGAGAAACTTGATTTTGGGTGCACCAGGAAGGCCCAGGCTGGCAGAATAATCCTCGAGGGGTAACTCATTCAGCTTGAAGACTTCCTTATCTTGTTGTATGTGTATCGACCTCACATAAGAGACAAAAGCCTTCTGTCCCAAATACTTTAGCTCAGGATCCTTGAAGCACATGTTCTGGAGCTGATTCTTTATACTCTGCTGTTTTTTCTGTTTCACATTGATCTTCTCGACGGTTACCTTTTTCTGCGCCAAACGCTTCAGCATGCCCTCCTCTTCGCTAGGCTCTAGGAAGAGCACTGCTCTCCCATCACGCTCGTAACGTGCAGTCCTCCCAACGCGGTGGATATAAGTATCGGCGTCTTCCGGGCAGTCGAGCTGGATAACCCAGTCTACAGCAGGGAAGTCGAGACCGCGAGCGACCACATCAGTAGCGAACAAGCACGAGTTCTTAGTAGCAGAGAACTTGTTCGTGATGTCTAATCTGGCTGTCTGCTTCTGCCTGCCGTGAAGGTGCAACAAGGGTATACCAGGTTGCATATGCCGAAAACCTTCATATACGAAGCGGACTTGCTTGCCAGAAGACAGGAAAACTAGTATCTTGGACTTGAGATTAGACCTTATAAAACTCCACAACGTATCTAGCTTCTCCGGTAATGGCATAAGGATATAGTTCTGCTGTAGAGTCGAGGGTGTCGCACTACTCGCAGCCTCATGAACAGAAACGTATTCAGGATCCTTCAGGCTCAGCCTAGCCAAATCTGACACCTTCTTCGTTTGTGTAGCACTGAAAAGCAGCGTCTGTCGCACTTTGGGTAAATGTTCCACAATTGCATCCACAGTACCCTGGAAGCCGATATCCATGACCCTATCCGCTTCATCCAATACAAGCATCTGTAAGTTGTCTATTTCGAAAGCTGCAGTCTGGTCCATATGCTGTAGCATGCGACCAGGCGTGCACACCAATATGTTCATCCGTCCTAGCCGCTCTCGCTCCTCTTGGAGACTCTTGCCCCCTATGACCAAGCCGGCCGAGAAAGTGTGATAGCGTCCAATCTTCCGAAGCACCTCAAAAATCTGTATTGCCAGCTCTCTCGTAGGCGACAATATCAAAGCACCTAATCCATCTAATTCGGTCCATCTCTTCCTGTACAGATTCTCCAGCACTGGGACCAAGAAAGCGAGTGTTTTCCCACTGCCCGTCTTGGCTGCACCCAAGATATCCGAGCCTTTCAGCGCATACGGTACGGCCTTCTTCTGGATGTCCGTAAGTGCCTTGAAATGAGAGGCTTCCAATCCAGAAGCCGTGGGCTGCGACAGTGGCAAACTTGCAAAGGTATCGAAATCATTTTCCTTGATGTCGATTTCCTCAACTCGTTGATTGAGAGCATCCAAGTCTTCCTCTTCCCGCTTCCTCTTCAGCGGTCGGCGCTCTAAATTCGCCTTGGAGAATTTCTTACGGCCAGTAGGCACAGGCGCCATTTCGTGTCTGTGTCTCTTGGAGCGCTACGAAGTTGGGACCGCTTCCACCCAGTTGGGAATATCTTCAAATCAATTCCGCGCTAATGATAAGATAAGTTTTGGACATTCGACGTCGTCGCCCTCAAATGACGCTGCTTCTTGAGCTTCTCAATCGCTCTCTCAATCATGGCAATCAAGGAAGAGCTCCAAGATGACGTGAAAGAGGATGGCGGAGGTAAAGACGAGCTGGAAGCCCTCGACGCCCTCGAAAAGGAAGCAGCAGAATTCAACCAAGTGCGCCCCTTCAGCCCCCCTACTACGTTTCTAACAATTCGTCCACAGGACGCAGAAATCGATCGTATATTCAAAGCCTTCAAACTCGACGCGTGGGTGCTCTTTCCACACATACACGTCCCCATGGCTCCTCTAATCTACAAAACCCTAGCTACGCAGTCCTAGACCTCCAACCCGGCGTCCCCGAATCCGAAATCAAAATATGCTACCGCAAGAAATCCCTCCTAATCCACCCAGACAAAACCACCAACCCCCGCGCCCCCGACGCCTTCGACCGGCTCAAAAAGGCCCAAACGACACTCATGGACGAAAAAGCGCGACAACACCTCGACGAATGCATCGCCGACGCGCGCATGCTGCTCATGCGGGAACGAAAACTCACTATCGACTCTCCAGAGGTGAAAGCGCCTGATAAGGAGTTCAAGACGGCGTGGAGGGCGAAGACGGTGGAGGTGCTGGTGGATGGGGAGGCGAGGAGGAGGAAGCAGGTTAAGGCGCAGATGCAGGAAGAGGGGCGGGAGCAGAGGAAGGTGGATGAGGAGGTGGAGGGGAGGAAGAGGAGGAGGGAGCATGAGGTTGCGTGGGAGCAGACGAGGGAGGGGAGGATTGGGAGTTGGAGGGATTTTCAGCAGGGGGGGAAGCCTGGTAAAGAGGGGGAGGGAGCGGGGAAGAAGAAGAAGAAGTTGAAGGTTTTGGGGTGAGGGGACGATGGGTTGTGTGTTAGGCATTTCCAGGCATTTCCAGGCATATAGATGGAGCAAGGGTGTTTCAGACGATTTTGGGTTATGAAGGTTCATGATAGGATGGTGGTGGGATGGTGCATTCTGCTTTGGGCTGCTTGCATTGTTCCGACGTACCATGGACCTATGAAACGGGTGTGAGTTCAGCATAGCCTCCTTCTTCTGGCCCGTGCCTATTCTTCGATCGATCGTGAGACACCTAAAATCAAAAGAACGTTAGACTATGCTATTATAAACCGACTGCATTTTATCTAAGCCCCCTTTCTAATGTTACAAGTACTTAGCCCGTTCCCCGTGTTTCCTTTCGATATTATGTGAATCTTTATTACATTATATGTCCTCTTTCCACCCCCTTCACGCCGCTATCCCTTGGCCTGATGCTCCCTTTGGGACCTGCAGGGTTCCAACCTTTGTCCGCAAAGCGCTTGTATTATTGGATTCTGCAAGTCCCAGCGCCCAAGTCGATTGACCTCCGTCTAGCCACTGATTGCCGAGCTCATGAGCAGCAGCAACAGATCCTTGTATACTTGCTCGCTGAATTTAGTGCCTGTGAAACCTTGCCAAGAAACTCTCAATCTCCGTCCGAGATTTTCGGCCAATGGGCTCGCGACCCTCAACGCAACAAGCCCTCAATGTCGACCCTCCTCCTCTTCTTCCTCTTGCCGCTGCTCATACTATGCGGGCTGCTCCTACCAGAACTCGGTGTCTCAGCCTGGTGTTGCCTCCTGGGATCCGCTGTCTGTACCGAGGGATCACTTGTCGGTGCTGTACGAATCGGCGGCAATTGAAGATGCTTTAAACTATCTCGATTGAGCGACTGTTGTTGAAGGTTCGGAGAATTGCGTGGATAATCCGAACTGCCACTGGAGCCGGAGTTCGTACGTGAGGTGGTGTAAGGCATGGCTGGATAACCACAAGGCGGCGATGCCTGTTTGTATTGCGCAAGGCTATGCGAAGGTTGCATTTGCATCATTTGTTCTTCGTACGTGGGCGAGTTTGTGGAGAGGAGGTAGGGGAGAGCGACGTCTGAAGGGCTGTTATGATGGTGGCCACTAAGGGGCAGGTGAGTGACATGAGACTGCTGAGGTCCTCGTCCTGACGAAGACGGCAGGATGTGTGAAGTGCGGCTAAGATTGTGCATAGGCGGCGATTGGAGTACTTGCAAGGAGCTGGTGCTTTGAACCAAGGTGAGGACGACAAAGAGTGCGCCATCCTTCGCAAGGGAAATGGAAATGGGAAAACCGCGCGTCTGTTCACGAGGCAGGCGAAACGACCAATACTCGGATCGAGTGCGAAAGCCGGCTGTAGCTTGTGCTATATCGAGCTGTTCTATGGCCGGCATGGTTGCCTGGGAGCTTTGACCACCTCGCATGTGAGCTGCCTCACGAAGCTCGGCTCGCATCAAGGATTGGAGTCGCTGAATTTTCTCTCTTTCTGCGGGAACAACCAAGTCCAGCAGAGGTTGCGCTCTAGCCGTAAAAGACAGAGACAAAGCGTTGCTGAACGCACGGTTGTGCTGGGCGACGACGAAATCGGGCGTGAGTAGTACGGTTGGAATACTCTCATTGAGGTATGTATTGCTGGGCGGAGATGGATATATCGTTGATCCTTGTAGATATCCCTGTTGCAAAAGGGCAGGATCGGATGTCCTTGGTCGCTGATCGCCATAGGGAGGTTCTGGTTGGGAGCGCAACTCGCGATATGTCTTCGACCTTCGGCGATCGGCCTGGGAGTCGGAGAGTACGCCGCTAGGACGTGAATACAGCTCGCCGTGTTGATACTCGCTCCCAAAAGTCACTTCGCGGAGGCTGTCTTCTTCCCGAAGCCGAGGTCTGCCTCGCTTTTTGTGCTGAACGTCGATGCAGCTAGTCTAGGGATGGGTAAGCATCTCGCAAAGTTTACGAGACGTTGAATTTGTATGCACTTACTTCTTTTCCCGTCTGCACACAACGGTTGCAAGGGCGCTTCGTTTCACATGCCAGATGCTTTTTCTTGCAATTCACGCATGCCGAGGGGACGTGGGCTTTTGCCCTCCGTGCAATGCCAGGGGGGCCGGCCACCAGCTGTCCCTCCGGAGAGTCGTGGGCGTTTGATGACAGCTCGTCGTTGGAATCGCCTCGCACTCCGTGCGCATCACTACCCAGTTTCATCTGAGTGCCTGATGCTTCCGCATCCGTGCTACTCGGGGTCAACATTCCTCGTACACTCTTCACCGGCTTCTTGCTCGAATGAAGTGTTCGCTTATCAACTGGACTGATCTTGCCCGATGTCGATGGACGAGATGAGGTAGACTGATGAGATGAGGTTGATGGACGAGACGGAGGCGTTGCCGAGTATTGACGCCTGCCATTGGGGCAATGGTCATCGAACTTGGTACGATCCCAGGAAGCCGACATAGGTGGCGAGATATAGTTGTGACCTGATAATGAGTCTCGTCTTTGGCCGCCTAGAGGTGGTAGGTGAACTGATAATGCCTGACAGTTTAACATATCCCTAGGAGACTGCACAAGCACCTGGTGGCCATGATTGCTGGAATTGTATAGGGATTGCATTGTATTGAGTTGAAGCGAGTGAATGTGCTTTGGCAATTGTTTCTTTGAAGTCGACCAATACCAGCTTGGTCCGCCAGAGGAAAGATCGTTTGAGAGCTAGGCGCCGGATCTTCAAATATAGTAGCATGAACCAGACTAGCTTCAAGGTCTCAAATCTCCTAGTGCGAGCAAGCACAGGCTATATCGCGTCTGTTAGGTTTCGAAACTTCTTCAAGAAACAAAAATGTTGAAGCTTGACAGAAAGATATTGCGGTCGAGTTGGAAGTCTGGTTCAAGCAAGCCAGTGATATGATGTTTTATCATAAGAAGTATAACCTATTTAACAGTCCTCATGCCCCTACGCTCGGCTATGGTTTGAATGAAAAGCTCTTCAGCAAAGCTGTCAAAGCACATTGGATGCCAAATGATTGTCTGTACTCGGATCAATCACTGAACGGTATGAGCCTACGAAACTGACAAATCGCAAGGGTATAAGGCTCCTGGACTCACGCGCATCCAAGTATTTCCAATAATATGATCGGAGAGTTACTGGTCTTTTGGCGCTGAGCAATAAGTATGCACGCGCCAGTTCGTACTAGAGACTACCGTAGGAGAAGCTTGTTCTGTAAGTCTTCATTGGGCAAGAAAGAACAGCGAGAGCATGAGGTAGAGCTGTAACGGGTTTCGGAAAGGATGCGTATCCGACATCCCATTGGTGTTCGGAGAATTGTTCGCAAGCGCAGTATTGCTCGAGCCTCGAGCTCCCTTGAGGTTGTGAGCATGACCTGCGGAGGATGATGACAGACAGCATGGGCATCCAGGTGACTTGGCCACAAATCCCTGGCTAGCTTGTCCCCTGCCAAACGGATATGTTTCAAGTATGACGGACCAACCGTCATCATCATGGCAATACTTAAGCTTTGTGCGAATGCGGTAAACCGACACTCTGCGAGTCTGGCAACCGCAGCCTTGCTTGGCTGCCGTCACGTCCCTGAGAGACGATCTCACCGACGAGCTTCCCAATGGCCAGCTATATGGCTGTGGATCCCAGAAAGTTCTGACTCCATTTCGCCGTTGGTACCTTCCAACTCTTGGAGTATGAGCCACGCGCAATCTGTCGCGACAACCTAATTTCAACTTCGCTCTTCCCCATATTTGCGGTAGATCCCGACAAGAAGGGTATGCCGGCTCTATTTATAGCCAGCTAGGGTATGCCATAGATGTTGTAGTCATCCCACTTGCGTTAAGAGGCTAACAAAGCTCGAGCTTTTCCTATGAGAGATAATTGAGATGGATGATCGCGCCTACAAATCTTCGCTATAAGCGCGCTTGAAGGGTATAATCTGAAACACGGTCTGACGCGCCTTTGTCTGTGGTGCGCTTCCGCTGCAAGAGCTTACTACACACGGTCCACTGCCCAAAATTTCTCCGAGATTCTAGTGGACCTTCAGACGACCTTCGACAGCCAGCACACAAAGCGTTCCTTTGATCGCGATCTAAGGCTTCATTGCTTGCTGCCAGGTACCGATGCCTGCTGCGGCTAAATCCTCATGCGTATTATCGTAACATTGGGTAAGGCCATGGTAATTGTCGTGCAGGGTCGGTCGTTCACATGTCCGGAGCATGATCCGGAAACCAGACCCAAGCTATGATCACTCTGCGCTGTGGTAAAGTTATAGATGCTTAGCACAGTGAAGTCCCCAGTCGTTGGTTTTAAAGGAGCTGCCGATGAGATTCGAGGGACGGCACACCGCAGATGGTAAATTCCTTCTGGGGAAGCTCGCATGGAGCTGTAAATGGTTCGTGTGACCTGCTGCTAGAAATTGCCTCAATGCGAATGAACCAATATATTTCCATATTGGCAATCTTCCGCGTCCACCTGCTGAAAAACTTGTTGAACGCAAGAACAACGCACAATTGCACAGACATATGCGGGCCTGGAAATTACCAACGCTTCAGCTACGGAGTGGGCCCAGTTCGAATCTAACCCTGTCACCTGGTAAGACAGGCAGGCGAATAGGATTTTTGAGCCTATTAGGGAGTAGTAATTAGACGAACCAGCGAGCACTGGGAGAGATCTTGGTCGCGTGTCTGACACCCCGGACGCAATCAAGCTAGGAGATATGAACAACTTGAATTGCGGAAGTTGAAGATCAAAAAGATCTGAAGAATGAGAAAGGTGGGGTGATGTTCCGAGGCTCAACGTCTTCCGTCGCTGGGCACCATAGGGTCTGATAAATCCCTCTCAATCTTTGGACCGACCATAGCGCTGACGACTGCGGCAAACTGTCTCTCGGCCACTACCGAGATCCTTGCCGGTATCGCTGAGTTCGCCGAAGGTTTGCGTGCTAATACCCGATAGTATGTTCAAAGAACGCTCTTATCTAGGGCTGGCGAGCCGTAGAAGCTTGGATTGGGCGTGATTGAGGTAAGAAGCAGTCCTAGCAAGGATGCATGGATTTTGTTCCTGGGAGTATATTTTCCCCAAGATGCTTTCATCAACGGCCTGCATCGAGATCACCGTGATCACCTAGCACGTGGAAGAGGCCGCCTCGCTTGCGAGCGGCCCGTCAGCCGGACATCTCTCGACAATGCTCAAGGCCTCAGCAAACGTGTACCATATTACATACCTTCCCCGCCTCCAATATCTAGTCATGGCCCTAGCATATGTTCTTGAACCTTCTCCCTAGTATCACCAACTTTCGTAGCGACACCCAATATACCATTGCCAAATTCCCTGAGAACAACAGCCAATTCTCTGACTTGATCTTCCGCGCCCTTCTGACCCCCATCACGGGTTCGCGTGAACATCATTTGTTGCATTTGCTGCATAGTGTTTGACTCAAGTCCTTTCAAGTAATTTTCAACTTCAATGATGTTGCAATTGTAAGTATCCAAGTTTTTCGACATCTCCTCGGCTCGTTTGGCGAAGTAGTCCACGATGCTTGTTGGGCGATCTTCAACACCTACGTCAGAGAACAACAGACCCGGTGGCCTAGGAGCTGCATTTGAATTCCGCACGGCACTGTGGTGAAACTGTTGTGGCAGGCTCAAATTCTGAATGACTTGAAAGCTTAGCTTCGCGTCGTCGAAATCCGATTTTACCAAATTCTTGGCGAATGCAATAGACTCAGCATCGTTTTCTAGAGCTTGTTGCATCGTGTCAAGCGCCTTTGCACAATACTCAATGTCTGGGGGCATCTGTGATGACATGTCTTCAAGTGTTCCATTTGCAGCGAAGCAATCTTCTTGCGTGCGAATCTGGGTTAGGATGAAGTTGTCAGCAAGTTCAATGCGCTTCTGGATTTCCTCATGTAGATCGTTGAAGCGTGTCGTGGGTCTAAGTTCATCAACAGTGACCTTGACGCCTGGCACAGTCTGCTGTTTCTGGTATTGACCTATCTGACTCGAGAACAGAGATGGCGGAGGCAGTTGCGGTCCAGTCTGTTGACTTTGGGCTGGAGTTTGCGTGTTCCCACTATTCAGATGTCAGCATGACCAATCCACTCGGCAAGTTTGAGTGGAATAGGTTCGAGTCGTTACGCACAATAGTGACGAGGTTTTATCTTGGCTGCCGAATCCGCCGAAGACTTTACTCTGCTGTAGCGGCTGAGACGAAGTTTGATTTTGTCCCAACGAAGCGAACAAGCCACCAGTCTGTTGAGGCTGTGACTTTTGAGCATTTGTAGATCCAAACAATCCTCCTGTCTGTTGCGGATTTTGTTGAGAACCGAACAAACCACCCCCTGTACCGTGAGTACCTTGAGTTCCACCGAACATACTCATGCTCTTTCCCTGCTGCTGATTACTCTCACCCTGGTCTGATAAGCTGGATAGACCTCCAGCTTGCTTGGGTTGTGAGGCGGTGTGTCCGAAAAGACTACTTGTCTGTTGAGGCTGAGAAGGAATATGATTTGGCTGAGTCGGCGTGGTATTAAAACCACTGAAGAGAGAATTCGCGGGCTTGCTGGCTGATGGAGGTCCCAAGCTGGACCTGCCGTTGTCAAGAAAGGATGCGAAAGAAGCAGGCAGGACACCTACTCCGACTGTTGACTTCACTTACGACAAGGAATTCGCCGAACTTGTATTTATACTCAGGCCACTGGGACCACTCTGTGATCGTCCGAACATTGTCTTTGTTTGTCTGAAATGCAATTAAAGTCTAAAAAATGTGACACGGCGAGAGACTCAGGCGCGACAAGCAACGCCAAGAAATCAATGCCAAGAACAGAAGGCTTTGTTTTCCGAGGTCCAGCAACCACGGTTCGTTCCCAGTGACCTAAGTGCATCATTGACTATGGACGAAGAAGACGAAGATGATATCTATGCGCCTTATGAGGGCACTGCGTTGCGATCAGATGTCCAATCAGGCAGTAGCAATCGTGCTGTCAAGAATGAAGGGGAACAGAACAACGAGGACGAGGAAGAGGGTGAAGAGGTAGAAGAGGAGGAGAGTGACTCGGTTGGTGCGACTGTCAATCTCCTTTCTGACTCATCTCTAATCAGTTTGCGTTAGGACATCGACATAATCACTGAGCGAAAAGGCGACCAAAAGGCGGAATCTGTGTATGAACAACCACTCGTTACGCTATGGACCCTGGTTAATGAAGCACTCAGACAACCGCCACGTACCAATGCTCTCAAGGTAGCAGCTCCTCTCAAAACGCCGACTGTGGATCAAGCCCCCAATCGCAGAGGCTCTCCAGCAATCAAAGCCGAAGTGTCTGCAAAAGAGAGAGAAGCTCCTTCAAGACCGGGATCTTCATATCCAGCGGTGAAAATCTCAAGCCTCGATGTCGATGCGAATCCTGTTTACCAGTCTAATGGAAAGCCAATTACAGAAGTTGATATGGACTCTGGTGGGTTGCGTTTTATCTTTATGATGAAGGGATGATCTGGCTGAGAGATGCTATTCAGATTTCCCAGAGGACGACAAGCCGTGGCGGCGGCCAGGCACAGATATGACAGATTACTTCAACTACGGTTTCGACGAGTTTACATGGGCAAGTTATTGCCTAAAGCAGACCAACATGCGAAAAGAGGTCACAGACTCAAAGAAGCAGATGGAAGAGATGCAGAATTTCCTGACTATGCCCGGTGGTATCCCACCAATGCCTGGAATTGCAGCTGCACAGGGAGGTGGCCCACCCGGAATGCCATCCATGGGAGGACCATCAGACTTGCCACCAGAGATGCAGCAAATGATGCAACAGATGATGGCCCAGGGCATCGACCCTATGCAAATGGATCCGGCGACTGTTATGCAAATGATGCAGCAAGGAGCAGGTGGAGCTGGCGGGGAATCGAGCCAAAATTTTGGCGGACAAGGGTATGGCCAACAGGGCCAGAGTCAACTGCATATGGGGTATGGAGGAGGAGGAGGAGGTGGTGGTGGTGGTGGTGGCGGCTATGGGGGAGGTGGTGGAGGCCGTAATGCGGGGGGCCGTGGACAAGGTCGCAGGTGGTAGATTCACTAGTCAAAACATCAAACAAGATCTAGACATCGTCATCCTGGCGAGATTATCACGTAAATCTGGGCCGTTATTGAGTGGGATGCTGCGTGCAGTCTCTAGCATAAAGTAGACTAGGTGAGAATTTGCTCTAGAGCCTTGGCGCTCACTATTCTACTTCGCTTGGTGATGGAGAGAGAGCGTCTAGCAATCCACGACAGCAGACACCAATCTCAGCATATCCTGCCCGTGGGCTGCTAAAGTATTGACGCTTCTCTGCACGTCGTAATGGTGACTCTTTGAACACTCTTCTTGCAGCCAACGTGCCTCGAACCCTTCATGCCTACCAGTATTCGACCACTTTTTCCATCTCAGCTTCACGACCTGTACGTTAGTCGGCGGGCCAGTGCAACAGCATCACGGAATGTATCCTGTGCGAGGAGTCCTAGAATCTCACAGTACTCGTGTACACTCGATAATTGCATCTGCAATCATACCTCTGTGCTGAAGCTTGTCGCTGAGGAGCAGAATCTTCTCTCCTCTCGTCCTCTCGGCTTCCACATCTCGTGTAATAGTGACAATTCGTGGTAGCTCTCAATGGGGTCGCTCTCTCAATGGAGAAGAATGTTACGCCTTAATGGTTGAGTCTCGTAGGTGTATATACGGCATCCAGATGCCTAATTCAATGATGCAGGTAACAACAGCACAAGGCTAGGAACATATCTCAGCCAGATGCATATGAGATATCTGACCGTTGATGTAAGTTTTTCGCTTTGCTCAATGGCTTGGTATCGGGCTCGTGCTGGGTACGCACCGCATTGCAGAGGAGAAGCAAGCAACCTAGCGGTATCGTGGACAATAGCGTGGATTCGCACCTCATTGAAAACCGCATCCCGAATGATGTGAGCTTCAACGATAGCTAAGTTCTCCTCCGCTGTGCGTTGACATTGACGGTCTCATGAGATGTCGCTCGATAGTTTATCCTATCCGATCAACTTCACCAATGGTGCCACTGCACGAAGATTCATTTGGCCCTATTGTTCCTCCTCGCACGGAAATGGCGAGGATGCTGTAGATCTGGTCTATCTATCCGGTATGCTCATTGGTGGTTAGTAGTCTTTGTCTTCGTTTGCGTTGCTGTACCCTTCCGACAGTGCTGCAATTGCCTCTTTCTCTTATCCTGCTGGTCAGGCACTAGGAGAAACAAATCTTGAGTGCAATAGTTTCGTTCAATCTTTGGTGTTCTAGCTTGACGGCTTCGGATCTGGTTGCTATAATAGGAACGTCCAGCAACTCGGCAGTGACTCCAGTCCTTGTGGTCAACTGATCTTATCTTGAAATAATAGAAATTCAGGGTCGTCAGGCTTCTCCGCATTACACGACATTGCCAGGGACACTAGAGCTGGGGCTGTGAATGATCCCCTGGCCGAGATCAACCGATGTGTTCATGCAAATTCAATTCGAGAGATTGTACTGACTGGCCCATTCACTCTTAACCCTTGAAGACAATGCCAAACATTCACAGTGAAGCTCCATCCTCTCCCACTGTTCCCGTCACTTCTCCAGACCGTATTCGGCCATAAAACAAACTTTAGTCGACATTCTTTTCTCCTCACGTTACATGTTGACCGACTTCAATCATAAGAGAACCCAATTGACATTATCATCTTACAGTTCACCCTGGTTAATTACGAGCCCAACCTCTAACAAGGATCCAATTCAATCACATTGAAGACCCAACGTCTCCAAGTCTCCCGGCGCTGTCCTCAGGGTTTTGACCCTCCTTCGATATAATCAGGTCGGCTTCTCCCTCCCGATACCGCCCTTCACGCAAAATCGCTGGAGACGGCGCCGGCTGACGGACAAGGGCCGCCTTCCTCTTTAATTTACCCTTGGGGACCTAATCGTCGACAGTAGACGACAGGCTTTTCCCAGTATCTTCGTGGCTTCATTTGACTCTATCCCTCCAGATCGTACATCCTCAGACCACATTGTGCCCTAGTTCAACACCATCATTGACAATGAAGTGGAGCGTCTCCAACTGTACCTTGCGCGAGTTCTCCAAAGCCTAAACCAAAACGTTGATTGTTTGGCCTCTTCTCGACAGAGCTGGTGGACGTAGTAGCATTCAATTTGCTTACAGTCAGGCGGCGATCACTAGGCTGACTTGCTTGGACGATCCTTGAGTCTTGCCAATCACTTTTGCTGTCAATTGCTGCATAAAGATTAGCATTGCGGTTATTGAGGGATCCCCTCTGTGAATAGGCGACCATCAATCTCAAAGACCACCAGTGTTGATGAATTCTCCAAATATTGCCGAAGGGCAAAACACCGTTGGCCTCCAACAGCCTTTGAAGGGCGACGGCATCCATGGTTCTTCACATCTTGCGGATCAACATTTGGACAATGCCGTTATGAGCAACATAACAAATCTTGCCCCAGAAGATGAGTGCAAGTCTGGAGACTTTGAAAGGAGTATCATGAAGTCGCATCGAATTAATGATAGTAAGGTGTCAGGCAGTCTTTTGGGACTCAATCCGTTTAGTGAAGCTGGGAACTTCACTCCAAGTGGCTTGGACAATACTTTGCTCAATAGGGAAATTGAAGGAAACTCCGACTACTTTCCGCCCGCGTCAGAGACCTCGCAGGCCAAACATGGTCAGTATAATGGGTTTCCGTCAATGGACGATCAACTTTACGCGCAACAATATCAAGAAGGGATTGTTTTAGCTCCGCCCCACGTGCATTTGGCGTCTTATGCAGCCATCAACACAACAACCTCCTTGCGACCACAACATTTCCGAAGATTGTCAAACCTTCGCCACGAGTACCTTCCATGCACAGAAGCTGAGACCTCAATGGCAGGCCCCAATTCTCGGCAGGTCTATACCTCGTCCCCATCCCGATATACGCTACGCCCGCAACAAGGGTCGCAATCAGGACCAGGATTAACTCAGGTTCTACAACCCTTCCAGGAGAGCAACATGCGATCGTCATCCCAGCAACTTCCGGGCTATAACAGTGTTAACCAGCTGTTACAACATCAACAATTGACATATCCTGATCCTCAACAGTTTTCGCAACATCCGCTGAGCTTCTCGTCTTACGCCGGACCTTCGTATCAGCCTATATCACAACATTCATCTGCAACACCCCGGTATGTCATTGGTACTGTCACCTGAGAGACCTCGCGATTCCACTTCTACCCTTGCAGCATATGAGCATATGATGTTACTAAAACCAAACTTTGATCGGCCCATACTGACTCGAAGGTTTGCGCCAGGCACCGAGAACTCGCCATGAGGCCACCTAGTACGCCACCAAACTTATACGCACCGCTCGTGGGCAGTAGCGAAAGCAATTTGAACTTTGTCGACTCAAGCCCCGATTTCATCAAGGAAGAAAGCTCTTCAGCCGGTTCACCATCGATTCCGGCTAGAAGAGTTGTCCGCAAAGTTCGAACTCGCAAGGCTACCAAATCATTGAATGTAGTTGATGTCGACAATGTCCCATACTTGAAATCTGACGGAGAGTATGTCGAAGAACTCATGGATGCTATGACAGATATGTCTCAGGCTGAAGACAATTTCGGGATGATGGCGACCTGGAGCAAGATACTAGTCAAGAAAGCAGACAAGATCCGCCCCAAGTGTGTTGAGATGCTGGGGCTACTCAAGCGAGCTGAAAATGAGCAGCTTGGGGATAAAACATCTGTCAATCCATATCCGGACTTCGAACACCGTTTCCGAGAATTCTGCGACGCGGCACGCACTCAGAAAACCATTGGAAAACATCTAATGGAGGCACCGTACTCTCACACTGTGGCTAATGATCCCACATATGCAGCATCGGTAGGTCATGTTCAATACAATCATTGCATATGCTTGCTAATGGAACAAAGCGAGTCCGAAACAATCGTCGCGTGAATGGTCAAAAACGAAAAGCCATTACCTTGGGTCGCCGAGCCATGGGCCTGGCTAAAGGCACGGGCAAGGGACACAGGCTCCGGAAGTTGGACGGAACCTCTGTCGAGGATGTTGAAGATAGCCTAGGGGACCAGGCTGAAGACCTTGCGGAGGACAGTGGGACTTCTGAAGATGATGAAACGTTCAGGATGGAGAATGCATCAAACAGTCCCGTGGTCAAGTCTGAGCCACCCAGTGTTCGCAAGAGCGCACGCAACAGCACAAGGAAGACGTATGCCAACGAAGTCGACGACTCCCCAGTCGCTAAGAAGAAGAAGAGGAGGAGTCGCTCGATGTATCAGAACACCGAGGAGGGCCAAATGGTCACCATATCCCAGGATATGGACAACAATCAGATGATCGATATGCCTCGGCCAGTCAGCCGAGCTCATAACAATCACGTTCCAAATAGCTCTCCCAGCTACCTACCAGCACTGGGCAGCTCCCCAAAACAGCGCCTTGAGCAGGCTCATTTCCACCACAACTCCCACGTCTTCGGCTACCATCCGTATGGTCCCACCGCCACCTCACCCCCACCATTACAACTAGACCACCATGGAGGCTTCTACTCGCAGAATGTACTGCCATTCAATCAACTCAGCCAGCAATACACTGGCTATTCTTCAGGAATCGATCAGGAATTCTTAGGGCACGCCAATAGCGAGTACAATGCCAATGATATTAGTCTCGGGGTAGAGCACCAGAATCTTCACCATTCTGAAGCTCGTTGAGCCCAGCAAGGCCAAGCTTGACCGGCAATGTCCTCTATGTCTCCAACTTCGCTTCGCGACCGGTATCATAGACGGATCACTTTGCGAATCGGGCACACGCACAATCGAGTCTCTCTTTGTTCTGTCGTCCATTCCACTCATCAACAACCCAGAAAGAAAGGTCTTCATCTCTGGTGGTGCCACCACTCGAACGCCTATCTACAGTCGTCCTTCCATTCTCATGACACGCATGCATAGACCGGCACGGGCCCCACCGAAAGAAATCACCACGATCAACGAACGAATAGACTGTTATTTTTACATTCACAGCATAGACAGCAATGTTGAGCGGAGCAGAGTGAGATATGGCAACCGAATGTTGTCCAAACCGAGCGTCAGATAGACAGCTCGCCTTGTCCTATCATACCACGCCAGAATGCGAACCCATAAAGTCGGCAGAGTTTTCTCTTCAATTCTGTATATAGCATGCATGGATATTTCAATCACCAGGGGCGCTGGACTAGGAGCAAGGAGAGATACCCCAAGAAATTTGTTCCTGTTGTCAGTCATGGATCATTGAAAAAGTACACCTGAGAAGGTGCCAATGACTTGCCTCGCATAGTGAAAATGGTTACATGCGTATGTGCTAATGCTAATGGTAACGCCTGGTAATGCTCAATGTTCCTGCAAGCATGCACCCCCTACCTACTCTGATTGACGTTCATACTATATCCGCCTGTCTTCTCATCCTTGACCACATTGAACATATCCGTACTCAAACCAAAAGGCTTCAATAGACCATTGCCCACTTCCTTCAATTTCCCCATCATATCGCCCAACTCCTTGTCCTTGGCCTGATTGATCCTCGGAGGTAAGTCCGCAAGCGCTTTCTGCACGATCTTTCTATCCTGCGGAGGCAGCGTCGTCATCTGAGAGAGAGCTTTGTAATCATCTTCGGCACCCTGCAGATTTCCCCATCCCCCAGACTCCAGTTTCCCTTTCGCTCGCCGCATTAAAGCTTTGGCTCTTATGCGCTGTACGTCGTCCCTCCTCTGGTCGCTGATGTTTAGCTTTTCCATTTGTGCAGCAACATCGGAGTCTTCGCCTTCAATCTCAACGACGCTACTGTCGCCCCCTTCTTGCGCGCCATTCGCTTTCCCATCTTTGTCAGTTGGGATCAGACGATCGAGTGCGTCGAGAGCTGCCGTGGCGCTATCAATGGCGGCTTTCCAGTCTGACAGCTTGAGATGGCAGGCGGCAATGTTCGATTTCAAGACTGCAATATGGTATTCATGATAGTTGGGGCAGGAAGAAAGAGCTTTGTCATATTCGCCGATCGCTTGCGAATACTGTGACGAGGCGAACAACTTGTTTGCTTCCCCTTTCCTGACATTTGACTCTTCTAGCAACGCCTGGTCAGCGTGAGCATGGCGCGTAGTATCCGCTGTTGTGCAAAAATTGTTAGCGTACCTTCTCTTCGTCAATACTGAAACGTGGAGAATCCGCGACCCCAGATTCGCCAGGTACAACATCGGACGCCATTTCCAGCTATCTCTCCACAACGCCTATGAGTAAGATAGACTTTCGATCAAAAATGGATCCCTTCAAGCATCGACGATGCCCAAAGTCGGAAGCTTGGTAGAGTGGTAGTACCGAGCTAGAGCTACTGCCGGGATTGGGATCCTCCAGCGCGTTAAGCGACAGCCGCGACATTCTTCGTCCTGCGAATCTCAAGACCCTTCCTCAGGGATGCACCGGTCCAGCAAACGTGCGGGCGAAAATGAAGCGGAGCGCAACACGACTCGTGGCTCGGACTAAGAAAGCTAGAAGCACGGGGAGATTAATTCGGGAGTATGGACTACCGGATACGGATAGGAAGCAAGGGATATCAGTTGTGATGGACGACATGCGGTCCGTGAGCTGCTGGAGCATGGGCAGAAGTGACACGTTCACTCTCCCAGAAGCTCATACGTCGACCAATGCACCTATCTCCATTCGTTGCTCCAGCTTGATATGCAATTGAATGCAGGCGTCCGCTCGAGCTGCATATGCTCATTCTCTATCTGATAAGCTCTTCAGCATTATATCCCCAGACCCTGAATTCCGATCGTACACATTTGCTCTCCTCGCACCCTCAGCTTCGGGGTTGTCTAGCTTCTAGCTCTTCAAGTTGTTCGATTGCTTTAACCTCTTCCTATTCATTACGGACCCTAGCTTCGGCTTCAATACCGCAAACATGATAATGCCAAATCCTGAGTCTGTGCGCTTTTCGATTGCCCTTACGTACTCATGCTGATTTTCGCGCTTCAGATTCCCCAGAATCCGCGCCTGTCTCTTCGACATGGATGGTCTCCTCCTCGACACCGAAGACATCTACACCCACTGCAATAACATCCTTTGTAAACAGTACGGCCGTCCAAATCTCCCCTGGAAGGTCAAATGCCAAATGCAAGGTCGCCCTGGACCAGAAGTGCGTTCCCTTTTCTATCTACGAGGACTCCAAAACTTACCCTCACACAGGCTAGCGAAATCTTTCACGCCTGGGCTCAACTCCCTGTACAACGCTCAATCTTCACTACGCAACAAGCTGCCCTGCAAGCTCAATACTTTCCCACCACGCGCCCCCTTCCTGGTGTTCCCCTTTTGCTAAAACAGCTTCGCTATTCAAATGTCCATCTCGCTCTCGCCACCTCCTCGCACGCTCGTAATTTCAAATTGAAATCGACATACAACCAAGGTCTCTTCACCGCTTTCCCAGAGAGGAATCGCATCCTGGGCGATGACCCACGTATACCGCCTGGTAGTGGCAAGCCCGCGCCAGACATCTATCTAATTGCGCTGGAGACTATTAATAAGGAGCTTAGAGCAAAGGGGGAGGTGGAGGTATTGCCAAGTGAGTGTCTGGTATTTGAGGACTCCGTGCCCGGCGTTGAGGCAGGGCGAAGAGCCGGAATGAGAGTCATCTGGTGTCCGCATCCGATGGTGCTGAAAGAGTATCGGGGTCGGGAGAGGGAGGTCTTGGCGGGTATTGCGCACGGAGGTGGGGATGAGGAGCTTGATGATGTGATGGATGAGGTAGGAGCCACTAGAGGAGGTGGTAAGGGCGGATTGGGAAGATTAGATGATGGTTGGGCTGTCCTGGTGGAGAGCCTAGAGGCCTTCGATTATGGGAGGTATGGGATTGAGGTTTAATGTCAAATCTTAATAAGGGCGGAAAAGCTTTGCTTAATCTACGAAGGAGGCTTTTCTATCGATGAGGATAGACTCCGGACTTTTACTGTTAGACTTGGATAGATCATAGACTCCCATTCTTCAGCAGAGGGTAACGCTCAAAAGCATGGTGAGCACAGGAACCCACACAGGTCATTCAACGCTATACTGAGACGTTCCTCCATCGATATAGTACCCTTTCAACACTGAGTTTACCTTACCTCGATCATCCAACATCACCGAGAGCCAAATTGAATGTCGAGAGGACATAGAAAACTCTTGGCGCATCACTAGCGGCGGGCCAAGCATCAACCCACATATTCCTCCTCCGGATTTCCATCTAAGAGCCAAATCATCATGCCTTCCTCGAATACTTCCTCGACCTCTCCATCTAGAGCCGCAACTCCAAACCCTCGTTTCACCACGCAAGCCTCCACAGCCGCCGATCTCCTGGCATCTCAAACAGTGGGCCTAGTGCACCTTTCCGACTTCCGAAAACGACGCGCAGAAGCGCTCGAGCAGAAAGAGCGAGAGTCAGGGAGCTATGGTCGCTTTGCGCCGGCTTCATCAACGGCGTCTGGCGGTGCGACTCCAAATAGCAATGCTGACGGGTAAGCTGTGTCTGATAATGCAAGGTACGAAGAGTATCTTGCGCGATCTGCAGGCACTGATGGCCAAAGCACAGTGTTTCGACGCCTCAAGGACCGCCACCGAAAAAGAAACGGAAGAATGTTGCGAAAGGGAAGCTGTCTTTTGGTGTAGATGACCAAGAACAGGAGGTAGATGGGAATGGGAATTCGAACCCGGTATCTGCGGCAGATACTGCGAGGACCATTGCGACTGATGGAAGAGTGTCTGCAAGAGCCTCGCCAGCGCCACAGAATGCTGCCGCTATCGAGAAGAAGCGATTCGGTCCGAATTCGAGTCTCAGTGTTGCTCCCAAAGCTATGACCACGTCAGCCTTGTTACGAGAAGCCCAGACTCGAGAACAGTTGCGAAAAGAGTTTTTCTCGATGCAAGAAGCTGTCAAGGCTACCGAGATCATTATACCGTTTGTTTTTTATGACGGGACAAATATACCAGGAGGAGCATGCAAAGTTAAGAAAGGCGACTACGCGTGGCTGTTTCTTGATCGTAGTCGGAAAGTTGGTGCCGAATTAGGGGTAGGAGGTGGAGAAAAGGCCAAAAGCAGGAACGAGTGGGCAAGAGTAGGTGTAGATGACCTGATGCTTGTGAGAGGGGAAATAATCATCCCCCACCACTACGAGATCTATTACTTCATCGTCAACAAGACGCTAGGACCCAGCTCAAAGCCGCTGTTCGACTACGCTTCTACGATAGCTATTACCTCAGCTGGCGATTCCGGCGCGTCGTCGCCAGCTCCAGACGACTATGACCCCATCTCCCTTTCTTCGAAAGAGAAGCGGGCGAAAAACGGACAGGTTACGCCAGCAGATCGAAATCTCGAAGGAGTGAACGATGATCCGAATTTCACGAAAGTGGTTGATCGGCGCTGGTATGAACGAAACAAGCACATCTTTCCTGCAAGTGTTTGGGAAGAGTATGATGCAACCAAGGATTATACGACGGATGTGAGGAGGGATGCGGAAGGGAATGCTTTCTTCTTCAGCTGAACCAGGAAGATAGTAGCGTACACATGAGTAGGCTGTCCCGGCCCATGCCCATAGGATACCTGGTCAATGACGACTATTTAGGTTGGTAGAGAAAGGGTGGGCAATTTGATACGCTCTTTGTAGAAGACCCCAATATCCATCGAGCATTGCCTGATTCAGTGCCGATGATTGGGCATAGTAGCTTCCACCTCTGGACAGAAGTGGGTTGTTTACCATATGCTATCCGCGACTTTTGGCATGAGCTTTCCTCCCTCCCAATCATACTATTCTGGGCACAATCTTTCCAGATTAAGGACACCCTCACCATCAAAGCCCAACAAAGCACATCAACCAGCCCAGAGGCAATGGACTTCACTCTGCGTTGCAACTCGCTCAAGTGTCGGAAACAGCTCACAGAGAGTGCTGTGGTCACAACTTGCAGGTCAGCACTCGAGCAATGTCCGTCCCACTCATACTTGTGCTAATCCCCAGTCTAGCCACGTCTTTTGTGATCAATGCACCGACTCTCTTGGCCTGAATGCAGCAGCTGGCAACAACAGAATCTGTCCAGCATGCCAGACAGCGCTCGACAAACCCGACGATGCTGCGATAACATTACTACAGCCAACAGAGGACTACAAGACGAGCGTTCTGAGCGGCCTCAATCCCAGCACTATCATGGAATGTGCTGCACGGGGACTAGCATTTTGGAGCTATCAGTCAACGCAAGAGATGTATGTTGGTAGGTATCGATCTAGTCTTCACGCGCTGACGAGTGCTAGTATCTACCAGGAGTATCTCGCTAAGACTTTGACAGACAAGTACAGCACCCTCAATGTACAGATGGACAAAGTGATCAATGACGCCAACTCGGAGCTAAACATCCTCAATCAGAAGTTAAACAGTATGAGCATGGCCCTTCTTTAGTGCTCTTCAGCTGATGTATTGGCCAGATATGCAGATTGATCAAGACAGACTCAAGGCCGAGAATACAGACCTCGCTGCAGCATTCCGTGAGAAGCACCGCAAGTATCAACAGACTCAAGACCTCTATGACCGCCTAAAGCGAAAGGAGATGATGGTTGCAACACAGTCTGCAGCCTTCGACTCTGTGGACGAGGTCCTTGGCAACGTTTCATCTCGGCCGGGACCTGGGGCATCCATGTATTCCAATCAGTATCCTAATTCTCGAACCCAGGCTCAACGTGACTTTCAATCCCTTCATGTCGATCACAATGGCATCGAGCAGGTGGGCACCCATCGGAGGAGCGGTAGCAATAATAGTGAGGGGAGTGGTGGAAAGATGCTTCCTCCCCCACTGCGTCGGCCTAGAGACATCAGCAGCACGTTCGGTCATGGTGAGCTTCACCCTGCTTGCTGTCCTGCACCAAGACTGCTAACGTATGCTCAGCGAATGCCATGCTCACGCCTTCAAACCATCGTACCCAGCTTGGACCAACAGCTCAGCCTGTCAGCCGCTTTGGGTCTGGAGCCCTTCGGAATCAAGCCAGCATGTTGAACAAAAGCCCCAAAGGCCACACTCCTGCTCAGAGACAACCTTTCGGCAACCTAGGTCCCAACAGCGTGAAGAGACCCAGTGTGAGTGGATACGGTATGAGCGCAGGCATGAAGGTTAGCCAACAGCAGGGAGGTGAGCTGCCATTTTGAGCCCCTGCACCCATATTTAGGCTCTCCTAGTCTAGTGGTGACTGACATAGAGCAGGTTCACGCCTGGCCGGAGGGTTCCATTCGAGTCACGGCGATCCCCGTGATCAACCTGCCCACCGCTTCTCCCAGCCTCAGCCGTTCCAGCGTGATAGTGGGTCCTACTATTGATTCTCTACTGAGGCGAAGAGGGTACCAAGGAGTCATTACTATGTTCACTTCGGCCATGATACTTCACTTTGCTTTCGCTCTGTTCTTCTCTCAGATAGCCACAACAGCATCTCCTCCATACTGCTTGCTCCATGCGGCTTCTTACATTTAGCCAAACATGTAACCTGCTTCATGGTCCACCGGTCCCCTCTGTTCGAGACCAATATCTAACATCGTGTGCAATGACCTGGCATGTGTTGAAGAGCGCAAAATGCTTGCATTCCCATTCGTGATCAGTCACTTATTTGATTGTCTGAGCTGCCGTCATTAGCGATTCCGCCAGAGTCCCAACAAGGGGCATACTTTTAGTCACTGACATTTTCTTCTCGTAAATTCCATTTACTGTCCTCTTCTTGTCCTCTTCCTGTCCTCTTCTTTACCTCAATCTCCGTCTTCTCCATGCTATAAGAAATCTTTCCCTCCGATGCCTCGAGATAATTTGCATAACATATGGGAGTCGTCATTCGCCTACGATGATGTACCGTTTAGGATGATTCACTAGCTTTATCGTCCCATCCTTGCAACCCCCGGTCGTTTCCGTTACAGTGCTGTACCAGACCAAAAGTACTTGATGAACACTCTCAAACGAGTAGATATGGACGACAACTATCTCTGTGGCGTGTCTATTTCGGTCAGGACCAGGGTTCCTACGAAGAAGGTCGATTGATTGATGGGTAGTGAGGGCTATTATGCATCGATTATTAGTCTACCGCCTCTGCGTGACGAAGTTCGCATCAGGCTGTGAAGATGTTGTGCGTGATTAGTTGTGCTTATGGGGAGTCTGCGGCGGAGAATGGATTGGGTGGTAGTGGTGTGGTGGTGAGGGTTTTTGAGGGGGGTTGGTTGGATTGTGCGGGGACGGATTGAGTGTGG
>JAABUK010000307.1_pt1 | contig 108994 bp, 81 predicted proteins | sample 5559141 | NCBI WGS metagenome assembly JAABUK01 (sample SAMN10711869, study PRJNA513367) | rock metagenome | isolation source: Antarctica rocks | place: Antarctica: Victoria Land, Pudding Butte nord | collected 2016-01-03 | reverse complement strand
TTTTGGAGCCCAAATGCCATTTTCTCGGTTTCAAGTCGTGCGCGCCTCGCGATGCTCGTAAGTCCGAGGCATCTCGTGGCCTTCATCAAAATTGAGAAACCTCAACCGGACAGTAGTGATTTGAAATCGTGGATCCAAAATCGCCCGTGAAATATCCGGGTTCCGTCCGACCCGCGAGCCTCATCACCCCGCCGGCCGTCTCGCCATCGACCGGGGCGACCCCCGGCCCGGGACGGGACCAACCCCGGACGAACCCCCCGAAGGCAGGAAGGCGCGGGCCCGCCCATGGATCGCATCCCGATATTGAAGATGGGCGACACCCTGCTGGTCACCGTCCAGGTCGACATGCACGACCGATTGGTCCTGGCCCTGGAGGAGGACCTGACCGACCGGATCATCCGGACCGGCGCCCGGGGCGTCCTGATCGACATCTCGGCGCTGGAGATGGTCGACTCGTTCATCGGCCGGATGCTGGGCCACATCGCGCGGATGACGACGGTTCTGGATGCGATGACGGTGGTGGTGGGGATGAGCCCGGCGGTGGCGATCACGCTGGTCGAGCTGGGGATGTCGCTGCCGGGCGTCCGGACGGGGCTGGACGTCGAGAAGGGGATGGCGATCCTCCGCGCCTCGCTCGGGCCGGGCCGGGAGGGGGGCGGCGATGGCCTGCTTGAGGGCTGAGACCCGGCCGATCGCCTCCGAGGGCGACGTCGTCCTGGTCCGCCAGGCGGTCCGGGCCCTGTCGGTCGAGCTGGGCCTGGGCCTGGTCGACCAGACCAAGACGATCACCGCCGCCAGCGAGCTGGCGCGGAATACCCTGGTCTACGGCGGCGGCGGCTCGGTCCGGCTCGAACTGATCCGGGAGGGGCTGCGGCGCGGGCTCCGCCTGACGTTCGAGGACCGGGGGCCGGGCATCGCCGACATTGAGTCGGCCCTGCGGGACGGGTACACTACCGGGAATGGATTGGGCCTGGGCCTGGGCGGTGCCCGCCGCCTGGTCAGCGAGTTCGCGATCGAGTCTCGCGTCGGCGAGGGGACGCGCGTCGCCATCACCAAATGGAAATGAGTTGCCGCATGCGGGACAGCGTCGCCCTGCCGGTCTCGGAGCCGAGCCGGGCCGGCGAGGCCCGGCGGGTCGGATCGGCGATGGCCGAGCGGGCGGGGTTCGACGAGGTCGGCCGCGGCAAGGTGGCGCTGGTCGCCACCGAGCTGGCCAACAACCTGCTGGGCCACGCCCGGGGCGGCGAGCTGATCTTCACCGTCCTGGACCGCGGCGGGGCCGGCGGCGTCGAGATCCTGGCGGTCGACCGGGGCCCGGGCATGGCCGACTTCCGCCGATGCCTGGTCGACGGCTACTCGACCGGCGGGACCCCCGGCAACGGGCTGGGGGCCGTGGCCCGGCTCTCGGCCGATTTCGACGTCCACTCGGCCCCCGGCGAGGGGACGTCGATGGTCGCCCGGCTCTGGGCGTCGCCCCCGCCCCGGGCGCGGGCCGGGACCGGCCTGGAGATCGGCGCGGTCTGCCTGCCGGTGGCCGGCGAGGTGGAGTGCGGCGACGCCTGGGCGGCCGTCGAGCCGGAGCCGGGCCGGACCCTGATCCTCCTGGCCGACGGCCTGGGCCACGGGCCCGCCGCCGCCGTCGCGTCCCGGGCCGCGGTCGGGGCCCTCCGCCGGGGCGCCGGGCCCGACCCCGCCGACGTCCTCCGGGCCGCCCACGAGGCGCTGAAGGGGACCCGGGGGGCGGCGGTCTCCGTCGCCTCGGTCGACCGGGGCCGGGGCGAGGTCCGGTTCGCCGGGGTCGGCAACGTGTCCGGGACGATCGTCGCCGCCGACGGCCGGCACGGCCTGGTCTCGCACAACGGGACGGTCGGCCAGGAGGCCCGGAAGATCCAGGAGTTCGCCCGGCCCTGGCCCGAGGGGGCCCTGCTGGTGATGCACTCCGACGGCCTGACGACCCACTGGAAGCTCGATCGCGGCTCGCCGCTCGCCTCCAGGCACCCGAGCGTGGTCGCCGGGGTCCTGTACCGCGACGGGTCGAGGGGCCGCGACGACGTGACGGTCGTCGTGGCCCGGGACGCGGCGACCACGGCATGAACGCCCTGCTGTCCGCGATCGAGGTCCGGGACGGTCGCGACGTCGTGCTGGCCCGCCAGCGTGCCCGGGTGGTCGCCGCCCGGCTCGGCTTCGAGGGGCAGGACCAGGTCCGGATCGCCACCGCCGTCTCCGAGGTGGCCCGCAACGCCGTCCAGCTCGCCGGCGGCGGCCTGGTCGAGTTCCGGGTCGACGGCGACCCGGCGCAGGCCCTGGCCATCCGGGTCGTGGACCGGGGCCCGGGGGGCGCCGCCGGCCCGGCCGACCCCGACCCGGGCCTGGACGGCGCCCGCCGGCTGATGGACGGCTTCCGGGTCGAGCCCGGGCCCGGGGCCGGGACCGCCGTGACGATGACCAAGGCCCTCCCCCGTCGGGCCCCGCCCGTGACCGCCGAGGTCGCCGCCCGGATCGCCGAGGAGCTGGCCCGGCTCGACCCGCCCTCGCCGGTCGACGAGCTCCTCCGCCAGAATCGGGAGCTGCTCCGGGCCCTGGACCAGCTCCGGGCCCGCGAGCTGGAGCTGGCCCAGGTCAACCGCGAGCTGGAGGACACCAACCGGGGCGTCCTGGCCCTCTACCTCGAGCTGGACGAGCGGGCCGACTCGCTGAAGCGGGCCAGCGAGATGAAGACCCGGTTCCTGTCCAACGTGAGCCACGAGCTCCGGACCCCGCTGAGCTCGATCCTCAGCCTGTCCCGCCTGCTCCTGGACCGGACCGACGGCGACCTGACCGCCGAGCAGGAGCGGCAGGCCTCGTACATCCTCCGGGCCGCGCGCGACCTGACCGGGATGGTCAACGACCTGCTCGACCTGGCCCGGATCGAGGCCGGTCGCGAGGTCGTCCACCCCGGCGAGGTCGACCTCGTCGATTTCTTCGGGGTCCTCCGGGGGATGCTCCGCCCGCTCCAGGCCCGCGACTCGGCCGTCGAGCTCGTCTTCGAGGACCCGGCCGGGCTCCCCCCGCTGTTCACCGACGAGGGGAAGCTGGCCCAGATCCTCCGCAACTTCGTCTCCAACGCCCTGAAGTTCACCGAGCGGGGCGAGGTCCGGGTCCGGGCCCGGCTCGCGCCGGATGACCTGGCGACCTTCTCGGTCATCGACACCGGGATCGGGATCGCCGCGGCGCACCTGGATCGGATCTTCGAGGAGTTCGGCCAGGTCGACGGCCCGCTCCAGCGGAGGGTGAAGGGGACCGGCCTGGGGCTCCCGCTGGCCCGGAAGCTGGCGGGGCTCCTGGGCGGATCGGTCGAGGTCCGGAGCGAGCCGGGCGTCGGCTCGACGTTCTCGGCCACCATCCCGGCCCGCCTGCCGGCCGGGGCCCCTGTCGAGGAGGGCTCGGATGACTCCTGAACCCGGGCCGATCGCCCCGACGACGATCCTCAACGTCGACGACAACGAGGCCAACCGCTACGCGGTCACGCGGATGCTCAGGCGGGCCGGGTTCGCGACCCTGGAGGCCGACTCCGGCGAGGAGGCGCTCCGGCAGGTCGCCGCCCGCCCCGACCTGGTGATCCTCGACGTCAACCTGCCCGACCTCGACGGCTTCGAGGTCTGCCGCCGGATCAAGGCCGACCCGGCCACCGCGTCGATCCCGGTGCTCCACATGTCGGCCAGCTACATCCTCAGCGAGGACAAGACCCGGGGGCTCGACCAGGGGGCCGACGGCTACCTGATCCGCCCGGTCGAGCCGCCCGAGCTGATCGCCACCGTCCGGGCCCTGCTCCGGGTCCGGTCGGCCGAGAGGCGGGCCCGGCTGGCGGCCTTGCAGTGGCAGGCCACCTTCGACGCCATCGGCGACGGCGTCTGCCTGCTCGACCGCGACGGCGTCGTGCTCCGGTGCAACCACGCCGCCGGGCCGATCCTGGGCCTGGAAACCGCCTCGATCGTCGGCCGGGCGCTGGGCGAGCTGATCCCCCTGGGCGACACGCCCGGCGACGTCGCCGTGGGCGGCCGGTGGTTCCGCGTGGCCGTCGCCCCGATCTTCGACGACGGGTCGGCCGCCGGGTCGGTCTGCGTCCTGGCCGAGATCACCGATCGCCGCCGCCTGGAGGTCGAGCTCCGGGCCCGCGCCGACGCCCTGGCCGAGGCCGACCGCCGCAAGGACGAGTTCCTCGCCATGCTCGGCCACGAGCTGCGCAACCCCCTGGCCCCGATCCTCAACGCCTTCGAGGTGATGCGGCAGGGCGGCACGCCCGAGGGCGAGCTGGCCGAGGTCCGTGGGGTCGCCGAGCGTCAGGTCCGCCACCTCGCCCGGCTGGTCGACGACCTGCTGGACGTCTCGCGGATCACCAGCGCCCGGATCCGGCTCCGCAGCGAGCCGGTCGACCTGGTCGAGGTCATCCGCCGGGTCGTCGGGTCGACCCGCCCGGCGGTCGACGCCCGTCGGCACCTCCTGACCCTGTCGGCGGGGCCCGGGCCGCTCCCGATAGTGGGCGACCCGACCCGGCTCGAACAGGTGCTCATCAACCTGATCAACAACGCCGTCAAGTATACCGATCCCGGCGGCCGGATCGCCCTGACCGCCGGGCGGGCCGTCGACGGCGACTTCGCCGAGGTCCGCGTCCTCGACGACGGGATCGGGATCCCCGCCGGGATGCTCGCCCAGGTCTTCGACCTGTTCACCCAGGTCGACCGGGCGCTCGACCGGTCGGAGGGGGGCCTGGGGATCGGCCTCACGCTGGTCCGCCGCCTGGTGGAGCTGCACGGCGGGACCGTCACGGCCCGGAGCGACGGGCCCGGCCGGGGCAGCGAGTTCGTCGTCCGGCTCCCGCTCGACGCGCGGGCCGTCGAGGCCATCCCCGATCCCCCGCCCCGGCCCGAGCCCGCCCCTGGCCCACCCCCCCGGCGGATCCTGATCGTCGACGACCAGGTCGACGCCGCCTCGATGCTGGCCCGCCTGCTCCGCCGCCAGGGGCACGAGGTCCGGGTCGCCTCCGACGGCGTCTCGGCGATCCGGTCGGTCGTCGAGCACCGCCCCGACTTCGCCCTGCTCGACATCGGCCTGCCCCTCATGGACGGCTACGAGATCGCCCGGAGGCTCCGGGCCCTCCCCGACGCCGCCCCCCTGACCCTCGTCGCCCTTACCGGCTATGGCCAGGAGGAAGACATCCGCCGCTCCCATGAGGCGGGTTTCGACCACCACCTCGTCAAGCCCACCGACCTCGTCGCCCTCGGACGGCTCCTGGTCGGTCCCGGGGCCCCGGACCCGGCGCCGGGGCGCCTTGAGGGCGACGCCCCAACCCGATCGGTCAGGTCCAATCGAGATGAATGACCCTTGCGGCGTCCTGAACCTGGACAAGCCCGGCGGCGTGACCTCGCGCGACGTGGTCGACCTGGTCTCCCGCCCCTTGCGGAAGGTCAAGGTCGGGCACGCCGGGACGCTCGACCCGCTGGCCTCCGGGGTCCTGGTCGTCTGCGTCGGGGCGGCGACCCGGCTGATCGAGTACGTTCAGCGGATGCCCAAGGCGTACCGGACGGCGGTCCGCCTGGGGGCCCGGAGCGACACGCTCGACGCCGACGGGCGGGTCGAGGTGGTCCGGGATCCCCGGGTCCCGACCGAGGCCGAGGTCCGGTCGGCCCTGGCCGCGCAGGTCGGCACGATCGCGCAGGTCCCGCCGCAGTTCTCGGCCCTGAAGGTCGAGGGCCGGCGGGCCTACGACCTGGCCCGGGCCGGGAAGCCGGTGGAGCTGGCGGCCCGCCCGGTGGATATCCACCGGGTCGAGCTGATCTCCTACGAATGGCCCCGGCTGGAGTTCGCCGTCGACTGCGGGAGCGGGACTTACATCCGATCGATCGCCCGGGACGTCGGCGAGGCGCTGGGCTGCGGCGGGCTGGTGGACGTCCTGGTCCGGACCCGGATCGGCCCGTTCCTCCTGGCCGACGCCCTCGACCCGACCGGGCTGGCCATCGGCGCGATCCTGGATCGGCTCCGGCCGGCCGTCGACGCGATCGGCGACCTCCCCCGGCTCCGGCTCTCGGCCGGGCAGGTCGAGGCGGTGACCAGGGGCAAGAGCCTGTTCGCCTCCGAGGTCGAGGGCGCCCGAGGGCTCGATGGCGAGGTGGGGCTGGTCGGTCCCGACGGGGCCCTGGTCGCCGTCGCCGAGATCGCGATCTTCCTGGAAGGCGAGATCGGCGTGATCAACCCCCGCCGGGTGCTCGTCGCCGGCAAGGGGGGCTGAGCGGCCCCGCCGAGGGGGGCGGGCCGGTCGGATCAACTTCCGCGGGAATTTCGCGAACCGGGGCGGCGCCCCGGTCGAACTAATCCCGGGGCGATCGTGTCCTCAATCCGGGCGGGGCGGGCAGTTCGTTGACGCCGTCCTCGCGACGGGCCTAGAATCCGATTGGGATCCCGGGCCCCTCGTCCGCAAACCCTTTCGAGGTTAACGCCAACTTTGATCGAAACCAAGAGCACCGAGCGTTCGGACCGCCACGAGAAGGCGATCCTGGTCAAGGTCCTCCTGTCCGACGCCGAGTATCCGGCCGACGACCCGCTGGAAGAGATCCGGGGCCTGGCCAGGACGGCCGGCCTGATCGTGGTCGGCGGGATGTTGCAGAGGCGCCACCAGGTCGACATCGCCACCTACATCGGCTCCGGCAAGGTCGAGGAGCTCAAGGAGCTGGTCGGGGCCCATGAGGCCGACCTGGTCGTCTTCGACAACGACCTGGGCCCGGCGCAGACGAGGAACCTGGAGAAATCCCTCGGCGTCAAGGTGATCGACCGGACCGAGGTGATCCTCGACATCTTCGCCACCCGGGCCCGGACCCACGAGGCCCACCTCTCGGTGGAGCTGGCGCAGCTGGAATACGCGCTGCCCCGGCTCAAGCGGATGTGGACCCACCTGTCGCGGTACAAGGGCGGGATCGGCGTCCGGGGCCCGGGCGAGAAGCAGCTCGAGGAAGACCGCCGGCTGGTCACCCGGCGGATCCAGGACCTGAAGGGGAAGCTCGGCAAGGTCGAGGCCCGTCGCGAGCGCGAGGTCGCCGGGCGGGGCGACGTGGCGACGGTCGGGCTGGTCGGCTACACCAACGCGGGCAAGTCGACGCTGATGAACGCCCTGACCTCCGCCGGCGTCCTGGCCGAGGACAAGCTGTTCGCCACGCTCGACACCCGGACCAGGCGGTGGCGGTTCCGGGGCGGCGGGTACGTCCTCCTGTCGGACACGGTCGGCTTCATCCGCGACCTGCCGCACTCGCTGGTCGCCTCGTTCAAGGCGACCCTGGAGGAGGCCCGCCAGGCCGACCTCCTCCTGCACGTCGCCGACGCCTCCAGCCCCGAGGCCGAGTCGCAGATCAAGGCCGTCAACGCCGTCCTCGACGAGCTGGGCCTGGCCGACCACCCGACCATCCTGGTCCTGAACAAGGTGGATCGCGTCCCCGACCGCTCGTTCCTCGACGTCCTCAAGGCCCACCACGACGACTCGATCGCCCTCAGCGCCTCCAACGGCGAGGGGCTCGACCGGCTCGAACAGGCCGTCCGCGAGTCCCTGAACGAGCGGGCGCTCGACGCCGAGGTCGAGACCGGCGTCGGCAACGGCCGGGTCCTGTCGTACCTGGCCCAGCACGCCAGCATCAAGGGCCGGACCTACGACGAGGACCGGGTCCTCCTCCAGTGCCGGCTCCCCCGCCGGTGCATCGACTTCCTCAACGAGAACGGCGCCCACGTCCGGACCGACGGCGAGCGGCTCCTGGCCTGAACCAACCCGGGGCGATCGAAAGAGGCCATCCCCATGAGCACGATCGATCGCCCCGGCCCCCAAGTCCTCCCGCCGCTCGTCGCCGGCCAGCGGCTCGACCAGCCCACCTTCCACGACCGATACGCCGCCATGCCGGAAGGGACCCGGGCCGAGCTCGTGGGAGGGGTTGTCTCCATGCCGTCGCCGCTCTTCGACGACCACGGGGGCGATGATTTCGACGTCTGCGGTTGGTTATACCACTACAAACGTCGCACGCCCGGCCTCCGGGGGGTAAGCAACGTCTCGACGATCCTGGGAGAGGGATCCGAGGTCCAGCCGGATCTCCAACTTCGGATCCCATCGAACCTGGGCGGTCGGGCCCGCATCGAGGGCGGCTATGTGGCCGGTCCTCCCGAACTGGTGGTCGAGATCAGCAGGTCGAGCCGATCCTACGACCTGGGATCCAAGAAGGACGACTACGAGCGGGCCGGCGTGCCCGAATACCTGTTCGTCGGGATCGAGCCCGAGGAGGCCCGCTGGTTCGCCCTGCGGGACGGCCGGTTCGTCGAGATGCCGCCGGGCGGCGACGGCCTGCTCCGGTCCCAGGTCTTCCCAGGCCTCTGGCTCGACCCGGCCGCCTTGTTCGCTGGCGATGATGAACGACTGATCGCGGCCCTCGAACGTGGGCTGGCCACGCCCGAGCATGCCGCCTTCGTCGCCGAACTCGCCCGACGCGCCGCCGGGGGCTGACATCTCAGCGGGGGTCGCGGGCGATGTCGCGGAGGACGTCGAGCCCCCGGGCCAGGGTGGCGTCGTCGACGCCATAGGAGATCCGGAAGTGGGTGTCCCTCCGGCTGAAGACGTTGCCGGGGATGATCAGGAGTGACCGGCGGATCGCCTCGGCGACGAACTCGGTCGCGGTCCCCCAGGGGGCCCGGGGGAAGGCGTAGAAGGCCCCCGCGGGGAGGGGTAGGTCGTACAGGTCGCCCAGGGCCTTCGCGACGGCGTCGCGCTTCATGCGGTAGGCGGCGACCTGGGCTGTGAGGTCGACGTCGAGGGCGACGACGCCGGCCTTCTGGACGATGCTGGGGGCGCAGACGTAGCTGAATTGCTGGAGCTTGGCCATCTCCTGGATCAGCCGGGAAGGGCCGTGGGCGTAGCCGAGCCGCCAGCCGGTCATCCCGTGGGACTTGGAGAAGCCGTCGACGACCAGGACGTCGTCATTCCAGGTCGCGGGGGTCGAGAACGGGGCGTCGAAGCAGAAGGCCCGGTAGACCTCGTCGCTGATCAGGAGGACGTCGCGGTCGCGGCAGAGCGCGGCCAACCGCCCCATGTCCTCGGCCGGGGCGACGGCGCCGGTGGGGTTGGCCGGGCTGTTGACCACGACGCACTTGGTCCGGGGGGTGATCGCCTCGGCGACCTTGGCGGGGTCGACCCGGAAGTCGGGATAGGTGTCGACCAGGATCGAGGTCCCGCCGGCCAGGGTGACCAGATGGCGGTACATCACGAAGGAGGGGTCGAAGAGGATCACCTCGTCGCCGGGGTCGACCACGCAGGACAGGGCCAGCAGGAGGGCGCCCGAGGTCCCGGAGGTGACGAGGACCTGGCGGTCGGCGTGGCGGAACTCGGCGTCGACGGCGGCCTGGATCTTCCCCCGGAGCTCGGGGATCCCCTGGGTGACGGTGTAGGCGTTGAAACCGCCCTGGATCGCGTCGACGGCGGCGGCCTTGACCGGGCCGGCGACGTCGAAGTCGGGCAGGCCGATCGAGAGGTTGATCGGGTCTTTCATGGCCCGGGCCATGTCGAACGCCTTGCGGATCCCCGAAGCGTCGATGTGCCTCATCCGGCCGGCGATCCAGGCGTCATTCACGATCCCGGCCCCTCGGTGGCGTCGGCTGATGGGTCGACCGGGTATTGTAACCGGGGGCGTGGTTCGTTGCCAAAGGGGGCGGTCGTGGCGTAGGCTAGCGGTCCGGCCCGCCGTCGGGCCGGGGACGGCCTCCTCTCGCCCGAGCACCGACCGCCATGCGCCTCCTGTTCCCGATCCTGGCCTGCGTCGCCGGCTCGCTCCTGATCGGGGGCTTCGTCGCCGGGATGGTCGCGCCCCCGGCGGCCCACGCGAGGCTCGGGATGGTGGCGGCGGCGGCTGCCCTGGCGGTCCACGGCACCGGGCTGGCCTATCTCGCGACGTCCGCGGGCCGGGTCGAGGCGACCGCCCGGTCGTCCGGGATGCCGGGATGGGTGGGGGCGCAGGCGGAGAAGAACCGGCGGAAGGCGGGCGTCCTGGGTGCCTGGGGAGTGGCCTCGATCGTCGGGGTGGCCTGGTCCGGGATGGTCGGGCCCGGCCGGGGATGGCACCTCGCCCTGTCGGCCTCAGCCCTGACGATCCAGCTCGGGGCGTTCGTCGGAGAGTTCCTGATGGTCGTCGCGCAGGCCAGGCTGCTGCTCGACGTCGGGGCGTGGGCGGGCCGGGCGAGTGCCGGCCCCCTCGCCCGCGATCCTTGATGCGTCCGGGAAGGGGAATTGCCGACGATGTCGCCGCTGGGTCTCGTGGTCTCGATCGTGCTGGTCGACTTGCTCGGCTTCAGCATCGTGATGCCCCTGCTGGCGCCCTTCGCCAGGGATTACGGCTTCAGCCCGCTCCAGATCGGGCTGCTGGTGGCCGGTTATCCCATGGCGCAGCTCGTGGCCGGGCCGATCCTGGGCCGGCTGAGCGACCGGTACGGCCGTCGCCCGGTCCTGGCCGCGAGCCAGTTCGGCACGGCGGTCTCGTTCCTGATCCTGGGCCTTTCGAGCCGGTTTGAATACATGTTCCTGGCCCGGCTGCTCGACGGGGCGTCGGGCGGGAACATCCTGGTGGCGCAGGCTTACGTGGCCGACGTGACCAAACCCGAGGAGCGGTCCCGGGGCTACGGCCTGATCGGGATGGCGTTCGGCCTGGGTTTCGTGCTCGGGCCGCTGATGGGCGTGGGGCTGGTCAACCTGCCAGTCCCGCCCGATTGGCGGCTCCGGGTGCCGTTCCTGGCCGCCGCGGGGTTCTCGACGATCGCCTGGATCCTGGTCCTCCTGAAGCTCCCCGAGTCGCTCCCGGCCGACGTCCGGGCCCGGCAGCGGGCCCGGGTGGTGAGCCGCCGGGGTCTGGTCGACGCGATCCACCTGCCGGGGGTCGGCCCGATGATCGGGCTGGGCTCGCTGGCCGTCCTGGGGTTCGCGGCGCTGGAGGGGACGTTCAGCCTCTACCTGGAAGGGCGGCAGGGGTGGACCGCGGGCGGGGTCCTGGCCGGGTTCACGTTCCTGGGGCTGGTCACGGCGATGGTCCAGGGGGGGATGGTCCGGAGGCTGGCGCCGAAGTACGGCGAGCCCCGGCTGATCGTCGCCGGCCTGGTCCTGCTGATCGCCGGCTTCGTCGGGCTCGGCCTGGCGGTCGGGACGACGGCGACCCTGCTGGCGACGATGGCCGTCGGGGTCGGCCAGGGCCTGGTCTCGCCCACGATCAGCGGCCTCCTGTCGAGGATCACCCCCGAGGGCGAGCAAGGGGCCGTCTTCGGGACCCTCTCCTCGGCGCAGACCCTGGCCCGGATGACAAACTATCTGGTCGCCAACCTCCTGTTCGGCCGGGGGAACACCGCCGCCCCGTTCTGGGAGGCCGCCGCCATCGCCGGGGTGGCGCTGGCCCTGGCATTGGCCATCCTGCCGGCGGTCCGGAGGCTGGCCGGGGCGAAAGCCGATCCGGACGAGGTCGGGCTGGAGGAGCCGATCCCCTCGGGGGCGGGTGGCTAGTTCTTGGTAGGGCAGGGCTTGCCCGGCCGCGTCACGGATCTCGGCAGGGCCAGCCCTGCCCTACGGAAAAGCCGCTCGATTTCTCGGACAAGGCCCGAGCCGGCGACGCGAAGCCGGTCACTTCGCGGTGGGCGTGGGCCTGCGGTTGCCGGGGATGATGGTCGCGACCACGTCCTCGATCTTGGCCTCGTCGGGGCCCATCTCGGCGTGGGCGAGGAAGACGTGGGCGCCGGCGGGTCCCGCCTGGGTGGCCTGGACCTGGAGGCTCACGGTGATCGACTGGCCGGGGTCGAGGTGGTCGATCTCGGGGAAGACGAACTTGCCGGTCTCGACGTTGTATTTGACCTCCGCGTTGTCCAGGCCGAAGAACTTCACGGGCTTGAGGTACTTGTTGGTCAGGTCGCCGCTGAGCTGGAGCCGGGTGGCGCCCTTGCTCCCCGTGTTCTTGATCACGATGTCGTAATAGGCCGTCTTGCCGACGTCGATCACGCGGGCCGTCGGGGTGATCTGGAGTTCGAGCACGGCGATCCCCGAGACCTCGGTGGTGATCGTGTCGGTCCGGTGGATCTCGCCGGAGGTGGCCTCGGCGGCGGCCCGGTAGAGGCCGGGGGTGCTCGTCCCGTAGAGGAACGTCATGTCGACCGATTGGTTGGGCTCGATCTGCGCGATGTTCCAGAACAGCTTGCGGGTCGACACGTCGAAGGTGGCGCCCGAGGGCTTCTCGATCAGCTTGCCGCCGGCCGACGGCAGGGAGACGGCGACCTTGACCTTCTTGACGGGGGCGGTCCCGGGGTTGGAGACGGTCAGCTTGTACTCGCTGGTCTGGCCGGTGTAGCGGAATTCCTGGCCGGTGAGCTTGACGGTCAGGTCGGGCCGGGTGACCTCGACGGCCTTGATGACCCGCTGGTTCTCGGCGACGGGGTTGACGTCGGGGCTCTGGACGTTGACCGTGCAGGTCTGCTGGCCGCCGGCGACGGTGTCGACGATCAGGGGGTCAAGCTCGACCCGCCCTCCGGGGAGGATCTCGGCGATGGTCTGCTCGACGAGGTCCTCGTTGCCCAGCCGGAGGCCGCTGGAGAGCTTGGCCTGGACCGTGACGTTGCGGGCCGGGCCGGAGCCGGGGTTGGTGACGGCGATCTGGAAGGTGACCTGGCTGCCCTTCAGGAGCCGCCCGGGCGAGGCGATGGCCTCGACCTTGAGCTTGGGCTCCTGGACGGTGGTGGCGGCCCTCGACCCCGTCTTGGCGGTGACGGTGGCGGCGTGCTCGCACGACCGGACCTCGGTGGCGACGACCTTCAGGACGATCACCCACTCGGCGGAGGCGGCCAGCATCGGCTTCTTCCAGTGGAAGAGGGCCTTGTTGGCCGGGACCGGGGTGGCCTCGGGCGTGCTGGAGACGAGCTGGAGGCCGTCGGGGAGCTGGTAGACGACCGAGACACCCGAGGCGTCGGCGTTGCTCTCGTTGGTGACGACCAGCTTGACGGGCGCCTCCTTGCCGAGGTTGACGACCTTGCCGGCCTGGACTTCCACCGAGAGCTGGACCCGCTGCTTGCCCAGGCCGAGGCGGTCGGGGGGCAGGGCGAACGGGTCGGCGGCCTCGGCGGGTCCCGCCGCCGGCGGGGGCGTCGAGCCCGTCGGCAACCTGGCCTCGGGGAGCGGGCCCTTGTCGTCGCCCGGCGGCTCGGCCGCCTCGGCGGGCTCGACCAGGGGGTCGCGGCGGGGTCGGGGGTCATCGGCCGGCAGGGTGGACAACGGGCCGGGGGGCGGCCCGTCGCCCGGGAGCGTCAGGGGCGGCATCCCCCCGGTCGGCCCGGCGATCGGGTCGGGACGGCCCGGCACGGGCGCGGGCGGCTCGGTCGGGGCCAGCGTGATCCCCTTGACCTGCGCCTTGGGGGCCTGGGCCCTGGGCGCCTGGGCCCGGGCCGCCGGCCGGGGCCCGGCGACGGCCAGGAGGGCCGCGACCGCGAGGATCGAGGCCGCGCGGGCGGCCCGACGGCCCGCGCCGTCCCGGCGGCGGGCACGTCGTCGGTCCGGGGTCGAGTCGAATCGCCCGATCATGGTCACGGTCCCCTCCCTGGGAACGTCCCCGGCCACGCCTCCGGCGGGGCGAGCGGGCCGGTCCCCCGATTCATGGCGGACCGGCCGGTGCTTTCGGGGCTTTGGCCGGGGTTGATACCAGATCCGGGCCGATCGGGGAAGGTCAGATCCCCGGGGCGATCCGGTCGGCAAGCCGATCGGCGGTCTCCCGGGGGTCCTCGCCCGGGGCCACCGGCCAGGCCCGGACCTCGGCCAGTCCCCGGAACCAGGTCGCCTGTCGCTTGGCGAATTGCCGGGTCCGGGCCTGCGTCATCGCCACCGCCCGGGGCCGGTCGACCCGCCCGGCGAGCAGGTCGAGCACCTCGCGATACCCCACCCCCTGCGACGCCACCGGCCCGATCGGCCGGGCGCCCGACTGCAAGCCGCGGACCTCCTCGACCAGGCCGGCGGCGAACATCGCCTCGACCCGGCGGTCGATCCGCCCGAGGAGCTCCGCCCGGGGGCGCTCCAGGGCGAAGACGGGGACCTCCCCCGGGGCGGGCCGGCCGTGCTCGACCTGCTGCTCGCTGATCGGCCGGCCGGTCGCCCCGATCACCTCCAGGGCCCGGATCACCCGCCGTCGGTCGTTGGGATGGAGCCGGGCCGCCGTCGGCGGGTCGAGAGTCGCGAGCCGATCGTGCATCGCCGGGTCGCCCCGACGGTCGGCCTCCTCCTCCAGCGACCGTCGGAGCGTCGGGTCGGCCGCCGGCCCTTCGAAGAGGCCCCGGAGCAGCGCCTTGAGGTAGAGCGCCGTGCCGCCCACGAACAGCGCCCGGCGGCCCCGGGCCTCCAGGTCGGCCACGACGACGAGCGCCCGGGCCCGGTAATCGGCCACGCTGGCCGCTTCCCACGGGTCGAGGACGTCGATCAGGTGGTGCGGGACCCCGCCCCGCTCCTCGGCCGTCGGCTTGGCGGTCCCGATGTCCATCCCCCGATACAGTGTCATCGAATCCAGCGCCACCACCTCGGCGCCGAGCCGGCGGGCCAGCGCCACCCCGACGGCCGTCTTGCCGGCCGCCGTGGGGCCCGTCAGGTAGATCGCGCGATGGAAGGGGTGATCGGACACGGGGGCCGGGTGGTCTCTGCGTGATCAGGGAGTTGGCCCTGCCCGCCGATCCGGCAGGTGGATGCCATCGGGTGCGTGGAAATCGAGCCGGGATGGCCGAAGATCGGTGGACGAAATTCCCGCCGTGCCGATAGTATCACCAGGCCCCCCGGAAGTTAAGGCTCGTCGGAACCCCATCTCCTGGAGACGGGCGCTTTCGGCCCGACATTTGCAGTTTTCCATGTGTCGTCGATTTCGCCCCGAAATCGATCGAGCCTCCCCCGAGACATGGTGTCCAGGGGCGACCTCATCCCGCATCATCCCTCGCGATCAGCGACCCCATGCAAACCAAGTCCCCCGAAATCAACGCCACCGAACTCAAGGCCGTCCGCGACTTCCTGATCGGCATCACCGACGAGGTGCGGATCCCGCGGACCACCCGACCCGCACCACACGTCAGGGCCGCCGTTCCCGTCAGCAACGGGATCGCCCGAGCCCGGACCCGTTCCGCCAAGCCAATCGCCTGAAGCCCGGCCGTCGTGCAATCCGATTTCTATTCGCCCCAATCCTGCCCCCATCTTTTGATGTGGCAAGGCTTGTCGGGTCGTCGCCGGGCCGGTCCTGGCTTGCCGGGTGGCTCCGCCTTGCAAATTGCCCCGATCGGCGTCGGGCCGGTCGGGCCGTGACGCCGGCGTCGATCAGAGTTCCCAGACCCGGCGACCGCCGAGGAACATGGTCAGGAATCCGTCTTCGCTCACCTTGAGCACCGGGCCGTGGAGCGAGGCGGCCAGGGCGGCCAGGGTCCTGGCACCTTCGATGGCCCGGGCGACCTTGAGGGTCTCGGGGGCGATCCGGAGGATGGCGCCGAAGGTCAGAAGCCGGCCGTCGCGGTCGGTCACCACCGCTCCGTCGATCCCGGCCAGGGCCTCCAGGACGGTCGGGTCGATGTCGGCGATCCCCCGGCCCCGGACGACGTGGTGGAGCGACCGCTTGGCCAGGCGGGGCGAGAGGTTGTCGGGATCGACGGGGTCGTCGACGGCGACCTCGGTGTCGATCCGGTCGGTCGGCGCGATCAGCTGGGGGATCGACGCGTCGGGGTCGCGGAGGACGACGAACAGGGCCCCCTTGCGGTCCTCGCCCAGGTTCAGCGCCGCCTGGAAGATGCGGGCGGCCAGGTCGAGGCCGGTCGAGGTGCCGACGGCCTCGCACCAGATGGCGAACTTGGTCGGGATGTCCAGGAGTCGCCATCGGGCGTCGCTGAACGAGAACGCCAGATTGCCGCCGGCGAAGACCTTGATCTCCTGCGAGGGGGTCAGGACCAGGCAGATGTGATCGCCGGTCCGGGTCGCCCGGGCGTGGTCGCAATAGGCCCGGGGGCAGGGGCTCGTCGGCGACCCGGCCCCCTGGGTCCGGTCGGCCCATTGGGCGATGTCGACGGCGCGGCCGAGGTCGCCCTGGCGGTCGACCACGTAGACCGTCCGGACGCCGTCGCAGAGCCGGTGGAACCCCTTGATCGCCGTCAGCCGGACGCCGAAGCGGGGGGCCCCCTCGGTGTTGGTCCAGCCCGGGAGCGCCGGGTCGTGGTCGGTCCCGAGCAGGAGGGCCCCGGTGGAGACCCGGCGATTCTCGTACGTCGACAGCGCGGCCACCCGGAGCGCCTCCAGGGCCGCCGGGAGGCGGACGGAGTTGGGCGGGTCGAGATAATCGGTGACGATGAAGTCTTCGAGGGCGAACTGGAACATCTCGGCCCGCTGGGCCGCCTCGGGGTCGAACAGGGCCAGGAACCGATGGTCCAAAACCCGGACGATCACGTCGATCAGCCGCCGCTCGGCGGGGAGGAACGGGGTGGGGCTGCCGGGGAGGAACTGGTAGCGTGACCTCAGCCATTCGATCTCGACGCCGATGCCGTCCGGATCGTCCTCGATCCGGAAGCGGACCTCCCGCATCAGGGATTCGACCCCGATGAAGCTCCGGTCGCCCACCAGGTCGAGCCTGGTATCGGGGAGGAAGTGCTCCAGGTTCCGCCGGAGGATCATCTGGTAGAGGCCGACCACCTTGGACGCGGCGCCCGCCAGTCGGTCCGCGTAGACGGTCGGCTCGGGTTCCATGGTGATCGGCTCCTCGATGTGGCCGCGGCCCGCCCGGCACCCGTCGCCGGCCCGTGGGACGATCCCGCCTCGACCCATTGTAACCGGGACGGAGAAGGGGCGGACCTGCCCGCCGCCCGCGTTCCCCTACGGTCGAGCATAGGCCGGGTGACGGCGGCCCGGCCCGATCATCGGACGGTCGGCGGGCCGTCGTCCGGGAGGTCGGCGGCGACCGGGCCCCGGGTCGGGTCGGGCTCGCCGGGCAGGAACGGGAAGGCGGCGACCTGGCGGGAGCACCGGAACAGCCGGACCCAACGGATCGGACCCCCCGCCCGCCGGACCTCGAACTCGCCGATCGGGTCGATCCGCTCGAAGAACCGATCGTAGCAGGCCGGCTCGTAATCGGTCCCGTTGACGGACAGGAGGATCCCATCGCGCCCGACCCAGTCGTCGGGGCGGCTCCAGAAGGCGAAGCTCCGGGCGTCCCGATGGTTGTAGCAGAGGACCGGGGCGCCGCTGGCGCGGGTCGCGAACGCGAGCTGGCCGCTGGTGATCCAGCTCTGGGTGAACAGGAAGGTGCCGGGGTCGTCCAGCAGCCCGCGCCGCTTCAGTTCGGCGGCGACCTGGTCCCAGCCGTACATCCCGGCGGACAGGTCGACCTTGGGAGGGACCCCCACCCTCTGGAGCATCCCCGTCCGGTATGCGACGAAGAAGAAGAGGGCCGCCCCCACCGGGACCGCCGCGACGATCGCCAGCCGTCGCCTCATCCGGGCGGGGTCGGCCCGCCACCGGACCTCCCACGACCGCCCGAGCATCGGGAACAGCGCCAGATAGCCCACCAGGGTCCAGTGCGGCAGGACCGGGCGGAGGCAGGCGACCGCCGTGAACGCCGCCAGGGGCGCGACCGCCTGGCAGATCAGGAACCGTTCGGCGACCGAGGCCCCCCGGTAGAACAACCGGCCCCGTCGGACCAGGAGCATCACCAGCCCGGACCAGATCCAGGGGAAGAGGTAAGCGGCCTGGCCGCCGATCGCCACCGCCAGGGTGTCCGGCCGGAACCGCTCCTGGGCCATCGCCCGGCCCCCCTGGAAGGCGAACGACGCCCACTCGTGCGACGCGTTCCAGGCGATCACCGGCGAGAAGACCGCCACGCCGATCGCCGCCGCCAGGTAAGGCCCCGGCACCCGGATCGCCCGCCGGGCCGAGGGCTCCATCGCGATATAGAGCAGGGCGCCCAGCGGCAGGAAGACCGCGTGATACTTGCTCAGCATCGCCCCGCCCCAGGCCAGCCCGACGCCCGCCCACGGCCCGACCCGTCCGGGGTCTTCGAACGCGGCTGCGAGCCGGTCGAGCGTCAGGAGCCAGAAGAACAGGAGCGGGCCGTCGGGCAGCGCGAATGTGCTGGCCGCCGCCGTGTAGTACGCCGACACGTTCAGCGCGTAGGCGGCGGCGACGCCCGCCCACGGCCCGAAGAACCGCGAGCCCAGCCGGGCCATCAGCCAGGTCGAGCCGGCGAACAGCGCGATGAACCCGAGCCGGAGCCCGAACGTCGACGAGCCGCCCGAGATCGCCAGGCCGGCCGATTCGACCACCGCGATCATCGGCGGGTGGTCGAAGTAGCTCCAGTCGCGGTGGACCGCGAACAGGTAATGATACGCCTCGTCCGTCCCCGGCCCGAGGCCCGCGGCCCACGCCAGGCGGAGCAGGCCGGAGACGGCGATCAATCCCCAGAGCATTCGTCGCGGAGTCATCGTGCGTGGGCCTCGGTCGGGGCCGGACTCGGCCCGTCCTGGTGCGATGGGCGGCGGTCCGTCGGCGATGGCCTCGCACCACGGACGCGGCATCTTATCGATTCCACCCGCCTTGGCGACGCCAAAGTGGGCCCGATTCGCCAGCTTCCTTGAACCCCCGGCCCCCGATCGGCCGATCTCCACGTGGGGGACGATGCCGGGGGCGACCGACCTTGCCGCGACCGGGGGAGGCTGCTACCATCGCGCCGGGCCCGCCGGAAGTCGCCGACCCGACGATTGATCCGATCCCGGAACGGAGTTCGTGACGATGATCGCGCGACGCAAGTGGGCCCGGAGGGCGCTCCTGCTCGGCCTGGTCGCCCTGGCCGGCGAGCAGGCCTGGCGACACGGGCACGATTACGTCCTCGCCGACCGATTCGCCGAGGTCGAGCCGGGGCGGATCTATCGGGGCGCCTGGCAGAAGCCCTGGCCGATGCGGCGGGTCGTCCGCGACTACCACATCCGGACCATCGTCGCCCTGGCCCACCCCCCCGAGCATCCCCTCCCCGTCCGCGAGCAGGCCCTGGCCCGGGAGCTGGGCGTCCGGTGGGTGCACGTCCCGATCGTCGACATCCGGGGCCTCAACGACCGCCACGCCATCTCCGACCAGCTGGAGGCGGCCGCCGCCGTCGTCGCCGACCCCAGGAATCAGCCCGTCTATTTCCACTGCCATCACGGGATCAACCGGGCGTCGATGGTCCAGATGGCCTATCGGATGCTCTACTGCGGCTGGACCCTGGAGCGGGCCAGCGACGAGATCGAGCGCAACTTCGGCCTGGTCGAGGCCTCGCGCGGGCCCGATTATCGCCACATGGAGGACTTCTATCGCGAGCGCGTCCTGCCCCGTCGCCTCGTGGCCGGACCCGGGCCCACGCCCGAGACCGCCCGCGCGGCCGCCCCTTCGGTCTTGAAATAGCGGCCCCGCCCTTGATCCGGCCGCCCGGGCCCCTAGAATGGCCATCCGGGCCAGGCCCGGATGGGGCCCGGAAGGGCCGGGAACCATGGGGTCATAATCGCCCGGGTCCGACCCGGGGTCTGGGGGTCCCTCGATTGAACATTCGCCCCGCTCGCGTCGGTGACGTGCCGTCGATCCAGGAGCTGATCCGCACGTTCGCCGACAGGAAACTGATGATCCGGCGGTCGCCGGGAGAACTCTACGAGTCGATCCGTGAGTTCTTCGTGGCGGTCGACGACGACGGCCGGATTGTCGGGTGCGCCGCGTTGCACGTCTTCTGGGAGGACCTGGCCGAGCTGAAATGCCTGGCCGTCTCCCAGCAGGTGCAGGGCAGGGGGGTGGGACGCGACCTGGTCGAGGCCTGCCATCGGTCGGCGGCCGACCTGGAGATCCGGACGGTCTTCACGCTGACCTACGTGGCCGAATTCTTCGAGCGGTGCGGGTTCCGTCAGATCGACAAGGCCGACCTCCCGCACAAGATCTGGAACGAGTGCGTGCGGTGCCCGCTCTTCCCCAATTGCACCGAGATCGCCCTGGTCCGGTCGACCGACGCGGTCGCCCCGCCGGTCAACGGGGCGATGGCGCTGGTCGATGCCTGATCCGGGATCGGCAGCCGGGGCCGATCAGGTCGGCGGCGCGGGCCCGACCCCCGGCAGGTGATGCTTGCGCTCGGGCCGCTCGATCTCGAAATTCCGGGCGTCGTCGTCGAAGGCCAGGTTGAGGTGGCCCGGCTGGCCCGGCTCGATCTTGCAGACCCGGATGCGGAGGATCTCGCCGGAACGGTGCGTCACTTCCACCCACTGGCCTTCTTTACGCTTCAAGACAAGCATGGTCGTGTCCTTGATGGTCGCCAAAGGTTCTTGCGTCGCGGGGCGGGGTCGTCGGCCGGCCCTCGACGGTCCGACGTGCCGGCATCTGGCCGGCCTTCGAGGCTCGCGAGGACGGTTCAGGGGCCGATCGGCCCGGGGGAGTGGTCGGGCTTGCGGGCCCGCCTTCGCCGCCAGTTGTGCCGGTTGGCCTGGCCGACCTTGTCGTACGGGTCGGTGAGCAGTTCGAGCGCCTTCTTGTGGAGCCGGGTGACCTCCGACTGCGAGCAGCCGAGCACCTCGGCGATCTCGGACTGCGTCTTGCCATAGAGGTAATACCGGCGGCAGACGTCGGCGTGCTTGTGGGGGAGCTTGCGGAGCCACTGCTCGACCGCGTCCACGTCGTCGAATTCGGTCCCGACGCGCGGGGGCTCGAAGGCGACGAGGACCGTGCCGTGCTCCTCGTTATAGGGGGTCAGCGTGACGACGTCGGGGGCCTCTTCGCGCTCGCCCTCCCAGCCCGAGAGGCCCATCCCGCGGCCGACGTCGACCAGCGCCCCCCGGATCCGGAAGCGGGCGAAGGTCGCGAACCGGATGTTCCGCGACGGGTCGTACGACCGGGCCGCCTCCACCAGGGCCAGGCAGGCGGCCGACTCGAACTCGTCCCGCCAATGCTGGAACATGATCTTGAGCGGCTTGGCCAGCGCCCGGGCCAGCGGCAGGAACCGGGCCGCCATCTCCCGCTGCTCCTCGGTCAGCGGTCTGACGTCGGACCGGCGATTCCGGTGCTTCCGGAACGCCTCGATCCCCAGGCCCCGATCGGGGCGGCAATGCCATCTCGACGACTTCATCCTCGGTTGGTCCACGATCGATCTCCCGGTGACAGGAATGGAACGCCGCAAGCCGGCCCCGACCGGCCGTCACCATCGATGCCGAACATCATCCGCACGCCACGCCCTCGCCGAGGAGATGGAGGGCCTCGATCCGGTTGGCGCGGAGCTGGGCCAGGATCCCGGAGTGCTTCCTGTGGCACCGATCGAGGTGGGCCAGCCCGAACCGGGCGTGGCCCCCGGGCCCGTCGAGGTATGCCCGGGCCCGGACGATCCGGCGACGGCTCGTCGCCAGGTCCTCCATCAGCCGATCGTTGAAGTGCATGAGCTGCGCGAGCCGTTCGAGCGGGCCGGTCGCGATCGGGGGGGGCGAATCCGGTCGGTCGCCGGGGATGATCCCGGGAAGTTCGTCGGCGACGATGCTCCCGCAAACGAAATGACCGAGGGAAGGGCAGCTCATGACCACGTTCCTCCATCTTGAGGGGCCTGTCGGCGGCTCTGGTCGCCTCATCCGGGGCCGGTTCCGGGCCCACAGTTCTGCACAAACACAGTTTATTTCCCAGATACGGGAAGTCAATTAGATTGAAAATTTAATCCCTTAAACGGAATTTCGCTGCCCGAATGTGGTCGCCGAAGGGATGCCCCATGAGCCCGAATGAGAGATCCCATCCCGGTGCGTGGGAACGAGATCGGCCGGGCGAGCCTTCCCACCCCATGGGCCGGGAGACGGACCCGGATCGCGACGCCGAGTGGTTGGGGCGGATCCGCGGACACCTGGTCCGCTGGTACGAGGGGGCGGGCCGGACCTTGCCGTGGCGCGCGGACCGCGACCCGTATCGGATCCTGGTCTCGGAGATGATGCTGGTCCAGACGACCGTTGCGGCCGTGGTCCCCTTCTTCTCCCGGTTCCTGGAGCGGTTCCCGACCGCCTCGGCCCTGGCGGAGGCGGACGAGGCGGACGTCCTCAAGGCGTGGGAGGGCCTGGGCTACTACCGGAGGGCCCGCCAGCTCCAGGCGGCGGCCCGGTCGATCGTCGGCCGGCACGGCGGCGTCTTCCCCGACGACCCGGGGGCGATCCGGGCCCTCCCGGGGGTCGGCCGCTACATCGCCGGCGCCTTGCTCTCGTTCGCCTTCGACCGCCCGGCGCCGATCGTGGAGGCGAACACCCGTCGGGTCCTGGCCCGGTGGCTCGCCTGGGACGAGGTGCTGGACACGGCCCGGTCGCAGGCGAGGCTCTGGGAGGCCGCCGGGCGGCTCGTCCCCGAGGTCGGCGCCGGGACGTTCAATCAGGCGTTCATGGAGCTGGGCGCCCTGGTCTGCATCCCCCGGGCGCCCCTCTGCCTGGCCTGCCCGGTCGCGGGCGACTGCCGGGCCCGGGCCCTGGGCCTCCAGGATCGGATCCCGGTCGCGGCCCCCAGGGTGGCGCCCAAGTTGGTATCCGAGGCCAGCGTCCTGGTGTCCCGCGGGGGGAAATTCCTGATCGTCAAGCGGGGCCCGGGGGGGCTCTGGGAGCACTTCTGGGAATTCCCGACGGTCCACGTCGCCGGGGCCGACCCGGCGGCCCGGTCGCTCGGCGAGGCGGTCGACCTGGCCGAGGGGGTCCGTCGCCTGGCCGGCGTCCGGGCCTCGGTCGGCCCTCGCGCGAAGACCGTCCGGTTCGGCGTCACCACCCATCGGGTGACCCTGGACGTCCACCCCGCCGCCTGGGTCGAAGGCGAGGCGACCCCGGGCCCCGGCCTGGTCGACGTCGCCTGGGAGCCGGTCGATGCCCTGGGGCGTTACACGCTCGGCTCGGCCACCCGCCGGATCGTCGCCTGGATGGGCCACGACCCGGAGGATTGAATGGCCGGGATCGCCGGGGCCGGAATGCCGGGATCCTCCGGCCCGATCGCCGTCGCCCGCCTTGCGTGATGGCGAATCGTACCTTAGAATGAGTCAGTTGGCGCACGGCGGGGTGGATGTCCGATCGTCCCGTCAGGGTCCTCGGGACGTTTCGGTCGCGGACGCGAGCCCCGCCGGGATGGCGGGATGGTTGCTCTCGGCCCCTGCAAGCACCCCTCGGACCTTCGACGACGCGGCGGGCCCCGGCCCGACCTCGTCCATCTCCGCGCCCCGATCCGACCCGAGGCTGTCTCCACGGCCGGGTTCCCCCGCTTCCGAGGGACGAGAGGACTAGGCATGCCATCGGGTAAGGACATCACGGGCGGCGGTTCGGGCGGGGGGGGGAAGCGTGGCGGAGGGGGCGGCAGCGCGCCCACGGGGACGACCAGCAATACCAAGAAGAATGCGTACTGCTCGTTCTGCCGCAAGAGCTATCGCGACGTCGGCCCCCTCGTCGAAGGGCCGGGCGACGTTTACATCTGCGGCGAGTGCATCGAGCTTTGCCAGTCGATCCTCGACCAGGAGCGGCGGCGCCGGGGCGTCCCCAAGACGCTGTTCACCGACATCCCGACCCCCCGCGAGATCAAGGAGCAGCTGGACGCCTACGTCATCGACCAGGACCGCGCCAAGAAGGTCCTCTCCGTCGCCGTGCACAACCATTACAAGCGTCTGGTCCATGCCGAGGAGAACGACACCGAGATCGAGCTCGACAAGTCGAACATCCTCCTGATCGGCCCGACCGGTTGCGGCAAGACCCTGCTCGCCCGGACCATGGCACGGATCCTCAACGTCCCGTTCGCCATCGGCGATGCCACCACGCTCACCGAGGCCGGTTACGTCGGCGAGGACGTCGAGAACATCCTCCTCAAGCTCCTCCACGCCGCCGACTTCGACCTCGAAAGCGCCCAGCGCGGCATCATCTACATCGACGAGATCGACAAGATCGGCAAGACGAATCACAACGTCTCGATCACCCGCGACGTCTCCGGCGAGGGGGTCCAGCAGGCCCTCCTGAAGATGCTCGAAGGGACGATCGCCAACGTCCCGCCCCAGGGGGGCCGCAAGCACCCCGAGCAGCAATATATCCAGATGGACACGACCAACATCCTGTTCATCTGCGGCGGGACGTTCGTCGGCCTCGATAACATCATCGCCCGCCGGGTCGGCCGCAAGACCATCGGATTCGGCAGCCAGACCGTCGCCGAGCACAACGGCGAGCTCGCCGACCTGCTCGATCGGGTCACCTCCGACGACATCCTCGAATATGGGATGATCCCCGAGTTCGTCGGCCGGCTCCCGATCGTCTGCCCGCTGATGCCCCTGGACGTCGACGCACTTGTCCAGATCATGACCGAGCCCAAGAACGCGCTGGTCAAGCAGTATCGCCGGTTCTTCGAAATGGAAGGGGCCGACCTGGAATTCACCCCCGAATCCCTCGTCGAGATCGCCAAGAGGGCCAAGGAGAAGGACACCGGCGCCCGCGGCCTCCGCTCGATCGTCGAGGAGATCATGCTCGACGTGATGTACGAGCTGCCCGACAAGACCGCCAAGGAGAAGGGCAAGTACATCATCACCCCCGAGATCGTCCGCAAGGAGAAGAAGCTCTTCGACACCCCGCCCATCCCGATCCCCTCGGCCAAGGAGCGGAAGAAGGAGAGCGCCTGAAGCGACTCCGGCCTTCAGCCCCGCTCCCCTCAGGATGAACCCCTCATGGTGACGATCAAGTTTCCGGACCGCGACGCGGAGAAGCAGGCGCTCGCGTTCCTGCTCGGTCGATTCAGCGGGCGAGTCCTCCGATCGGGCGAACACCTGGTGCCCGAAGCCGCGTTGGAAGCCCTGGCCGATTCGAACATCCCGTTCTCCGTCATCGGCAAGGCGACCTATGAGCAGCAATTGGCGGCGGTTCGAGGTTCTGCTCCCGGTCCGATTCAATGATGGTCGGGATGTTCCCGGTGAATGGCTGGCGGATGCGGTGCTCGAGGTCGTAGATCGCTTCGGGGCCGCTAGCTATGAGACCCAAAAGGTTGAAGGTCATTGGCGGCACGGCGGGATCGCCTATCGCGACGACCTGGTGAGGGTCGTGATCGATGTGCCCGATCTGGTCGAGAATCGCGGTTGGATGAAGGAATTCAAGGTGCGATGGAAGGCTCGATTGGAGCAGCTTGACCTGTGGGTCGTGAGCTATCAGGTCGACATCGAGTGATCGTCCATCTATCCGATTGGCGAGGCGATTGCTCCAGATGGCTGTCGATGAAGCGAGAAGCGTTCGAGCGGTCTTTGAAAGCGTTCACGAAGCGGATCCCGTTCCACCCGTTCCTCGTGGAACTCATCAGCGGTGGTCAGCTCCAGGTGGATCATCCCGAGGCCCTCGTTTTTCGCGGGGGTATCGCGGTCCATTTCAGCCGAGAGGGCATCCCGACTCTGTTCGACAATCAGGGAGTGGCCCGGATGATTGGGACGGCCGATGTGGCCAGCTCGGGATGATCCAATCGCCTCGTGATGAGGGAGCTCCGGATTTCGACCGATGAGCGATCATGAGGTGAATGGGCTTCCCCTGCCACCCCGACTTGTCTTCCTGATTGCCGTCAACCGCGAGAGTGGGGCGGATGTCGCCATTGCGCTCGATTACCGGACTTCGATGACCGACCCTCGGGTCGTGGCGAGCGATTGGCAGGGTCAGGAAGGGACTCACATCTAGGCTGTGGCTGCCGAATCGTTCTCGCAATTCGTCGCAATGCTCGAGATTCCAGGTGAATAACCTGATTCGCATTGGCGGATCGGGTCGATCCGGTAAGATGCCCGGCGATCGGGAGCGTCGGTCCTGCCGCGTCGCCGGTCCGCCCGGGGCGCGGTCGGGCAACCGGGCGCGAGGGAGTGCCCGAGACCCCACGGATGGGAGGCTCACGATGCGTCGAGTGTCCGAGTTCGACGCCCTCCGCGGCATGGCCGCGCTGGGCGTCTTGCTATTTCATCTCCGTCCGCTTGAGGGGTGGACCCATTTCGGGATGACGGGCGTCCACCTGTTCCTCGTCCTGTCGGGCTTCCTGATCACGAACATCGTGATCCATCACGTTGGGGCGCCGAAGTTCTTCCGCGCCTTCTACGCGCGGCGAATCCTGCGGATCTGGCCGATCTATTACCTGACCCTGTTCTTCCTGATCGCATTCCAGATCTTATCCCGGATGCCCGACCCCCGGTCGCTCCGGGCCTTGCCTTATTACCTGACCTTCACCCAATACACCTGGCACTGGCCGGGGCTCCGCCAGTTCCTCACGGTCCCGCCCGAATTCGTCCACGCGTTCGAGCATTCGTGGACGCTGGCCCTGGAAGAGCAGTTTTACCTGCTCTGGCCGTTGGCGATCGCGCTGGTCGGCCCGCGGCGGGTGGTCCCGATGGTGCTCGGGATCTGCGGATTTAGCCTCTGGTTCAAGACCCGGGAATACGACTCCTGGATCCTGTTCAACAACTTCGGCGCCTTCGCGATGGGCGGGCTGATCGCGGCGATGCTCGACGACAAGGCCCGGGTGGATCGGAACCGGCCCGCGCTGTCGATCTTCTTCCTGACCGCTTCGGTAGCAGCCCTCGGCTATCTCCGGTGGTATTACAAGGTCCCGGTCTCGGACTGGCCGCGGTCGTGGTTGCTCTGGCGTGACTCGGTCCAGAATTTCGCCTTCTATACGGTCCATTTCGGGATCGTCGGGTTCGTCGCCACCAACGCCGGGAGGCTGTTCCTGGGGCCGCTCCGGCTGAAGGAGTTGACGCATCTCGGCGAGATCAGCTACGGGTTGTACCTGTATCACCTCCCCGTGTTCTGGCTGATCGACACCTATGGTGGGAGCCCGAGCGATCACTGGTCGATGTGGGTGGCGAAGATCGCATTGACGTTCGTCGTGGCGACGCTGTCCTATCGATACATCGAGAAGCCGATCTTGTCGCTCAAGGATCGGTTCCCCTACGGCGAGAAGGCGGCCGTCGGGCCGCCGACGCCCCCTCCGGCGGTCCGCCAGCCGCGGATGATCTACACCCGAGCCCCCCGGCCCGAGGGAGAGCGGGTCGCGCCTGGCCGTTGATCGATCGTCGGACGATTTCGCCCAGATGGCCGTTGGTCGGAGGTCGATCGGGATCCCGGAGTGGCTCCGGTCTCGCGATCGACCTCCGACCATCGGCCGAGGCATGATCGACCTGCGATGAAAGGCCTTCAGACCGTGGCGGGGGCGAGGACCTTGTCGGCGGCGGCCGGCTCGGGCTTCTTGATCAGCCCGACCAGACGATCGCGGGCGTCGGCCAGGCTGCCGAGCATGGACGAGGCGCCGGAGGCGGTCAGGCGTTCGGCGGCAGACTCGGCCTCGCTGGTCTCGTCCCACCGGCCGACCAGGATCGGGAGCCGGTCGTGGCGGGCCCGGATCCGCCGGACGAGGTATCGGGCGGCGGTCAGGCCGTCGGGCGGGAGGTGCGAGATCAGGACCAGGTCGGGCTTCTCGGAGCCGATCCGCTCGACGACCTTCAAGGGGGTCTCGACCTCCTCGACGACCTCCAGGGTGATCCCCGAGGGCTCCATCAGCAGGGCGAGCATCTTCAGGACGAGGACGTCGGTGGCGTCGTTGGCCGGCAGGGCCAGGATCTTCGGCAACTCGACGGCCGGGGCCGTCGCCGCCCCGGGGGCGGGGGCCGGGGCGACCGCCGACGAGGCCGCCAGGGAGGCCAGGTCGACTTCGGGCTGGCCGGCCAGGTCGTCGAGGACGTCCCGGGTCACCCGGTGGATGAATGCCCGCTCGCGCTCGTCGACGTCGCCCCGGGCGAAGTCGCGCTCGGCCATCGACAGGGTCGGGACCAGGACCTTGTCGAAGACCTCGGCCCTCGGGTGCTTCTTGAGGACCGTGTCGATCACCGCCGTGGCGCCGTCCTGGTCCATCGCCAGGAGCCTCTGGTAGAACCGGACACCGGGGTCGAGGTCGACCTCCTCGCGGAGGAAGGTCGCGAAGAAGCCCAGGCTCGGCACATATTTGCCCAGGACCGCCAGGCAGACCGTCAGGGGCGTCGACAGGAGGAGTCCGATGGCGCCCCAGAGCCAGGTCCAGAACATCGCCGCCACCAGCAGGGCCAGCGCCGAGATCCCCGTGGTCTTGCCGTAGATCACCGGCTCCAGCACCATCATGGCCAGGACCTCGACCACCGAATAAAGCGCCAGGACTTGCAGGGGCACCTGCCATCCGTCGGTGCTCGCGAACGAGAACAGCAGGGGCAGCGAGAACGCCGTCGCCGGCCCGGCGTACGGGATGAATCGCAAGAATCCCGCCAGGAAGCCCCAGAGCAGCGCGTACGGCAGGCCGATCGCCCCGAGCCCCAGCCCGATCACGACGCCGTAGGCGGTGTTGACCGCCGCGAACATCACCAGATACTTGCTGATCCGGAAACCAACCTCCTCGATGGTCCGGGTCGTCAGGCTGATCTTGCCCCGGCCGAACGCCCGGATCAAGCGGTCGCTCATGTCCTCGCGGTTGATCATCAAATAGAGCAGGAGGATCAGGACGATCGAGGCCTTCGCGAGCCCTTCCAGGTAAGGCCCGACGGTTTTCTCGGCCTGCGCGAGGAAGTCAGGCTCCTGGACGACCCGGACCTCCGGGATGTCCTTCTTCGGCCCGGGGGAGATCGTATTCCCCAGGTCCTTGGCGAAATCCGTGAGGTTGGTGAGCGCGGACGCCTGCTTCGGCTGCATCCGGCTGATCTTGTTCTTGACGTTCCCCTCGTACTTGGGCAGGTCGAAGGCCAGGAGGTTCAGCTCCTCCCCGACCTTGTACCCGATGAACCCCAGGCCCCCCAGCACCAGGGCGACGGTGATCACCACCGACGGGATCCGGGGCAGGCCGCGGTTTTCCAGGAGCCGCGAGATCGGCACCAGCGCGAAGCAGAGCAGGATCGACAGGGCCAGCGGCTTGAGGACCTCGCCCGCGAAATACATGAAGGCGATGATCGCGAACATCAAGAGCGTAAGGATGGCCGGGTGGTCCATCGAGAAATGCTTGCGTTGTGCGGCCACGTTCCGTGCTCCCGCGGGGGAAGGGGTCGATCTCGGAGATGGAGGAAAACGATCGAGCGGGCGCAACACGTCCCCCCGCCCTGATCGAGGGAGGGGGGACGGTCGATCATCCCGGGTCATTGAGGAGGCTAGGGGACGAGCCGAACGTCACATCCGGGGGTCGGACGAATGGCGACGGACGCCGAGGATGGGGACGGGGACCGGCAGGTCGCCCGAGCCGATCAGCGAGCCGAGGATCACGGCCGCCATCGAGATCACCACCCCGGCCAGCGAATACCACGCGGCCTGCCGCGAGAAGTCGGCGGCCTGGGCCCCGACCTGCTGGACCTGCGGGTCGTCCTTCAGGCTCGCCGGGTCGTTCTTGAGCGTGTCGAGCCGGTCCTTCAGCGTCTTCTGGATCTTCTGGGCCTGCTCCTGGTCGACGCCCGCTTTCTTCAAGTCGTCGACGAACTTGTCGCCCCCGAGGTTCGAATTGTAGCGATCGATCAGGCTGGTGACGGCCCCTTGCGACATCGCGTTCGACGGGTCGTCGGAATTGACCGCCACGGCCCCGGAAAGGATCGAGCCGAACCCGACCCGGATCCCGGCGCCGATCAGCCAGAACATCCCCACGAACAGGACGCCCCAGAGGATCACGCCGTAAAGGACCGCCTCCAGCTTGGTCTCGCCGACCGCCAGACGACTGACCGTCCATCCGCCCAGGAACATCGAGAGCAGGAGCGTCAAGAGCGAGTAGATCGCCGTCCCGGCCTGCACGGGGCGATCGATCCCCCGGCGCATGGCCATCTCGATGCCCACCGCCAGGCCCAGCAAGGACAGCAGGAAATAGACGGCCAGCGCGACCATCGCCCCCGCCGAGATCGCCCCCCAGCTCACGCGGCTCTTCACCGCCAGCAAGTCCGTCGCCTTCAAAGAGGGAGTGGTCCCCGCCATCGATGCATTCTCCCGAGGAAATTCCGGAGGGCCCGCCCCGGACCGGCCGGGGCGCGGGGCTCCTCCTTGTGCTATGGAGTCGAGAAGCGAATCGCGTGCCCAAATGTCGAGATGGCGGCCGGAAGCGAATGCGGCTGCCTCCGTGCAAGTGGCTTCCCGGACGCGGTCCCCGGCCCGATGGCGCAAAGCTTGCGGACATCATCCCCGAGCCACCGGCCGCCGGGCTCCCGGCGATGGCGGGCCGGGTTGATCGGACCGGGGACAGGATCGAGGATCATTCATGACGACGCCCCAGAACCCGAGCCGCCGCGAGTTCCTCCAGGCCGGAGCCGCCGGGATCGCCGCCGTCGGGATCGCCGGCGCGGCGCCCGCGGACCGCAAGAACGAGGGTGGGATCCCGCTCCGGCCGCTGGGCAAGACCGGCGAGATGGTCAGCCTCATCGGCCTCGGCGGCTACAGCAGCACCGACCCCAACAAGCTCTCCGAGGCCGAAAGCCTCAAGCTCATCCAGCGCGCCGTCCGCGAGGGGATCACCTTCATGGACAACGCCTGGGATTACCACGACGGGCTGGCCGAGGAGCGGATGGGCAAGGCCCTGGCCGAGGGCAAGCTCCGCGACAAGGTCTTCCTGATGACCAAGTGCTGCGGCCGGACCGCCAGGGACGCCCAGGCCGGCCTGGAAGACAGCCTCCGGCGGCTCAAGACCGACCACCTCGACCTCTGGCAGTTCCACGAGATGTGCTACGACAACGACCCCGACTGGATCTTCGCCGAGGACGGTGCCATCCACACCGCGCTCAAGGCGGTCAAGGAGGGGAAGGTCCGCCACATCGGGTTCACCGGGCACAAGGACCCCTCGATCCACCTCAAGATGCTCGGCAAGCCCTGCGACTGGGCGGCGAGCCAGATGCCGCTGAACGTCATGGATGCCAGCTACCGGAGCTTCCAGAAGCACGTCCTTCCCGAACTGACGAGGCGCGGGATCGGCGCGATCGGCATGAAGAGCCTGGGCGGCAACGGCTCGATCGTCACCAAGGCCGGCGTCTCGATCGACCAGGCGCTGGGATACGTCTTCTCGCTCCCGATCTCGACGCTGGTCTCGGGGATCGACTCCGAGAAGGTGCTCGACCAGAACCTCAAGATCGCCCGCGAGTTCGCGCCGATGGGCGACGAGGAACGGCTCGCCCTCGAGCAGAAGCACATCCAGGTGGCCGGCGACGGCCGGTTCGAGCTGTTCAAGTCGTCCAAGGCGTTCGACGGCCCGGTCCATCAGAAGCAGCACGGGTTCGAGCCGAGCGGCGTCGCCTGACCCCTTTCTCGCCCTTCGGGCCTTACCCCCTCCGACTCCCTCCCCCGAGGATGGGGGAGGGAGGAGGCCGATCCGGGGGACGGGGCGATTTCAAGGCGCCCCGACCCCCGGCCCGATCCCTTCTCCCATCGCCCGGGCCAGGCCGATCCCGATCACGTAGCCGGCGGCGGCGACCCCGAAGCCGACCAGGAACATGTCGCGGCCGCTGGCCCAGAGGCCCCGGCCGGTGAAGACGCTCCGGGCGGCCCCGACGCCGAAGTGGGCGAGCATGCTGATCGTCAGCGACGCCCAGACGGCCCATGTTGACGAGGTGAGCAGGAACGGGACGATCGGGATGATGGCCCCGATCAGCGTCGCCGTGCCGGTGACCAGGCCGTCGCGGAGCGGGGTGACCCGGGCATCGGTGATGTCGAGCTCCTCGCGGACCTTGATCGCCAGGGCCTGCTCGGGGTCGGCCATCAGGGCGGCGGCCGTGGCCCGGGCCTGATCGGCGGGGAGGCCCTTGGCCTCGTAGATCAGCGCGAGTTCTTCCTGCTCGATGTCGGGCATCAGGCGGATCTCGTACCGCTCCATCTCGACGTCGTGCTCGTGGACCTCGGCCTCGCTCTTGGCGGCGAGGTAGCCGCTGGCGCCCATCGAGAGGGCGTCGGCGACCGCCCCGGTGATCCCGCTGATGACCACGTGGTGCGGCGAGAAGCTGGCGCCGATCAGCCCGGCGAGCAGGCCGAAGTTGGCCGTCAGCCCGTCGTTGAAGCCGTAGACGACGCTCCGGAGGTAGCCCCCCGCCTCCGACGAGTGCCAGGGCTCGCCCGGCTTGCCCAGGAGGTGCGACAGCTCCTGGGCGTGGGTCGCCGAGTCGGCGGCCAGCACGGCGGCGGCCTCCGACGTCGCCCGGTCGGTCGTCGACTTCGCCAGCCGGAGATAGGCGGCGACCTCGCGCCCTTCCTCCCTCAGGATCATCGGCAGGACCGACCCGGGCCCGAGCCTCCGGGCCAGCCAGGCCATCAGCCGGGCCCGCCGCGACGGCAGGCGGACGGTCGACACCGCTCCCCCCCGGGCGGCGAGCACCTCCTCCCAGCGCCCGATGTGGCGATCCTCGACCTCGGCGAGCCGGCCGAACAGGTCGCGACGCTTCCCATCGGTCTCCACCGCCGCCAGCTCGCGATACAGGTACGCAGCGTCGATCTCCTCGGCGAGATAATGGCCGACGAGTCCGTCGGTCGTGGGCTGGCTCAAGGCAGGGCTCCTGGGCTCGATCGGGCGGGTCCTCGGGCGGCCCTCGATGGCCGCATCGCCCGGACATTCTACGCCATCGGCCATCGCTTGTCGCGGCCTCGGCGGGCCGGGCGCCCCCCTCGGTCTGGCCGGATCCGGGTCACTTGAAGTACGAGCCCCGGTCGCCGAACTGGGCCCGGAACTCATAAGCCCGCCTCTCGGCCCCGCCCCAATCCTTCGCGCGGGCCCTGTCGATGATCTCGCGGAGTTCCCGGTATCTGCCGGGGGAGAGGTCGCCCGAGGCGTGCCGGGCCTCGATCAGCCGGGCGTCCCCCTCCAGCTCCTTGGGGTCCTTCAGGGAGACGGCCGACAGGAGCGCCTCGAACGCCCGGGCGTTCGCGACCTCCCGTCCCGAGGGCTCGCCGCAACCGACCGACGCGATCGCCGCGAGCAGGGCCGCGACGAGGGCCCGGGCGGCCACGGGCACGATCATCGGTCGCTCAGAGGGAGTCGGCACTGATCACCTCCCCGACGCCCCGGCTGCACAGGGCCTGCCAGGTCAGCAGGTTGATCGACTGCTTGACGAACCGGACCGAGCCGTCGCCCATCAGGACGTTGGCCCCGCCGGGGTGGAGCGAATACATCTCGTCGGTGTGGCCGAGCGGGCTGTTGGGAGGGTGGATCACCACCGGGCTTTCATAGAGCGACGGGCCGCTGTGGGCCGCCATGATGGCACTGGCATAGTCGTAGTTGACGCCCAGGCCGCCCGTCCCGGCACTGGCAAAGGCGTTGTACGCGAAATGCCGGTAGCCGGGGATGATGCCCACCCAACTGGCGTCCGCCAGGTACGGCGTCTTTTCGCCCGCCACGACGGTATTACTCAAACCATCGGTCACGGCGGCATAGGTGACCCGGCTGTTGCGGTAGATCGGCCCGTTGTTCCCTTTGACCGGGTCCGCATAGTTGACGGTCGCCGGCATGCCGGTGTCGTTCCAGCCCTGATTGTACTGGTAGTTGGCCCGTGCGAACCCTTGGTTCGCCACCGGGAGCGGTTTCAAATCGGCATCGACCATACTGCATGTCGGGGTCGGGTTGTTGGCCGACGGGCAGAGATAGACGTTGATTTGGACCTTGACCACCGTGCCGTTATCGGCCACCCAGGTCGGCAGGTTGACATTGGTGGCGTTGTAGAGCGGAGTCTGCTCGGCGTAAGGCAGCAGCATCGCCAGCCACCCCCAGCCCGGCCCGTTATCGCCCGTCGCCGGATCAGGGTTGTATCCGGGCACGCCGAATTGTGCCAGTGGGGCCGATGAACTGATATAGCCCGAGACGATGCAGCCGACGGCCGACTCGTAATTGGCGATGGCCAGGCCGATCTGCTTCATGTTGTTGGTGCATTGGGATCGGCGGGCGGCCTCGCGGGCGGCCTGCACGGCGGGCAAGAGCAGGGCGATCAGGACGGCGATGATCGCGATCACCACCAGCAACTCGATCAGCGTGAAACCGCCGGTCCCGGACGATCGTCCCGGATCAGGAGTTCTGTTTTTGGTCATGGTGAATCAACCTTGTGTAAGATTCGACATTCGATTCGAGGGAATTCTAATCATGGTATTTTGTGGAGTCAATAGTTGTTTTTGGTATTCCAAAACCGCCGATGCGAGGGCAGGTTCATGCGAAAAACCCGTCGGGATGGCCTCTGGGGGCCATCCCGACGGGTTTCGGTCGAGGTCGGGCGTCTGTCGTGCCGTGACTCAGGGGGCGTAGGTTCGCTGGGAGCCCGACTCGTCGAAGACCCGGCGGACGTTGGCGACATGCTCGTCGGGGACGTGGGCGGAGACGAAGATCCCACCGCTCTCGATGCCGGCGGAGTAGTGCTTGGCCTCCTCCTCGGGGACCCCCGCGCCGATCAGGCCGCCGATCAGGCCGCCGGAGGCGGCGCCGATCCCGGCGCCGGTGAGGGCGGCGGCGATCGGGCCGCCGATCAGGAAGGTCCCCAGTCCCGGGAGCAGGACCGTGCTGCCGATCAGGGCGATCCCGACCAGGGCCCCGACGCCCGCCCCGGAGACGGCGCCGGCCGACGCCCCTTCGGCGCTCAGGTCGTGGGTGCCGGTGGCCTCGGACAGCGCGGAAGCCTCTCGGACGTCCTTCATCGCGACGCTGATCGAGTCGCGTTCGAGGCCGTCGGCCAGGAGTCGGTTGATGGCGGACTCGGCCGAATCGCGGGTGTCGAACAGTCCCACTACGGTGCGCATTGCATGTCCTCCCTCGGGGTGGAGTCCCCCGGCGTGGCTGGATGGCCGGAGGGCTGGGGCACGTCGCGAGTCTCGCGGCGATGGGTCGATGGGGAGTATGGGCAAACCCCGGGCCAATCGGATCCCCGATGTTTGAGGCTCGGGCCGGGCCGCCGGGCGGGCGACCCGACCGTGCGGGGCCGGTCGGTCGTGCTCGCGTCCGGGAAGCGGGGTTCTCGCCCCGGACACCCCGGCCCGGCGACGGCCGGTCATCTCGGCGGGGTGTCCACCCCGGAGGGCCGGGGGGCCGGTGACTCGCCGCGGAGCGGGCGGTTGATCTCCTCGTCGGCGTCGTTCCTCCTCGGCTTCGGCTCCTCGGCCCAGCCATCCTTGAGCCCATCCTTGAGCCCGGCGAGGAAGGTCTCGACGCCCGCCCTGGCGACCTCGGCGTCCTGCTCGCCGCTCCCCCCGCCCACGCCCACGGCCCCGATCACCTGGCCGTCGACGACGATCGGGACCCCGCCCAGGAGCGTGGTGATCTTGCCGCCGGAGGCCTGCGCGGCGTTCTGGAGGCTGAGGTTGAGCAGGGGGTCGGGCTCCGCACCCGGCTTGCCCGGGACCGGGCCGGTCGGCTGGCGGTAGGTGGCGGCGGTGACCGCCTTGGTCGTCGCCGTGGCGACGCTGGCGGGCCGGGCGCCGTCCATCCGGGCGAAGGCGAGCAGGTGGCCGCCGTCGTCGACGACCGCGATGTTCATCTTATGGCCCATCGCCGACGCTTTGGCCTCGGCCCCGGCCACGGCCTTGCGGGCCCCCGCCAGGGTGAGCCGGACCTGCTGCCGGAGGACCAGCGACGACGAGCCCGCCGACGAGCCCCCCTCGACCGCGGTCGGTGCCGGTGCCCCCCCGCCCGGGGGCCGGGTCGACGGCTCGCCGCCGGGGGGCCGGACCGGCTGTTCCCCGGTCGATGGCCGGACCGCGGCCAGGGCCGAGGCGATCGCCTGGACGCCCTTGATCAGGCCCGCGTCGACCTGATCCTTGCGGAATTGCTCGCGGAACGCGTCGCTGATGCCATTGAGCCGGCCGGGCCCCAGCGCCTCACGGAGCGCCCGGGGCGAGGCCAGCGTCTCGACCTTGTGCTCCCTCCGGGCGATCAGGACGAAGACTCCCTTGCGATCGATCTGCTCGGCCCGCCGGATGGCGAACTTTTCGGACGCCTCGTCCCGGAGCGTCTCGACGGTCTCGACCGTCACGGCCAGGTTGAAAGCCCGCTCGATCCGGGCCATCTCCGCCTTCGCCTCGCGGAGCGCATCGGTCGAGAACATCCCGGCGCCGTCGAGGACCGGCGAGGGGGGCTGGGCCCGCGCCGGGCCCGGCGCGACGACGGCCAGGAGCAGGGCCAGGGACAGGGGGCGGCCGAATCGGGCGGCGGGCGGCATGGGGCGTTCCTCCGGTGGGGAAATCAAGGGATGACGCCACGATAGTCGGGCCCGGCCCCCGGGGCAATCCTCGATCAGCCCCCGGGCTCCCGGGGGCCGGACCAGGAGAACAGCCGGATCGGCGTCCCGTCGGGATCCGCCAGCCGGACCTCGCGATACCCCTCGGCGCTCTCCGTGGCCCCCGACACCGCCACCCCCAGCCCGACCAGCCGGGCCCGCTCCGCGTCGACGTCCGCGACCCGGAAGACCAGCCGGACCGCCCCCCGGCCCGGGGCCGTCGGGCCCCCCTTGAGCGCGACCCGCCCCGCGCCCGATCCCAGGAGCACGAACCCGCCCGCCGGATCGTCGAGGATCGGTCGGAGGCCCAGGACGTCGACGTACCACCGGGCCGACGCCGCCCGATCGGCGACGACGACCTCGGCCATGAACAGCTCGATCTCGGGGCCGTCGGGGATCGGCATAAGGCCATTGTGCCAGGATCCCGCCGGGCGGGAAGGACTTGCGTTCGAAAAGGGGCGGACCGGCGGGATTCGCGCGCGCCATCGGCCGGAAACCGCAATGGACTGATTGTCCGGGCGGGAGGGGCGACGGCCCACCACCGGCGCGAACGACCAAGCTCAGCGGACCGGCCGCCAGAATAACCGTCCGCACAACCAAACGCCACGTGCGGCCGGGTCCGCTGCAGCGCCGGGTTAGACGGCGGGGTCGTCGGATATGACCCAATGCATGTCCTCTTCGTCGTAACGGATCGCGCCCCGCTCCAGGTCGGCGGCGTAGCGCTCCAGGTAGCCCCGGAAGCTGGGGAAGAGGACGCGGGTCGGCCCGTACTCGTGGCCCCAATCAAAGACTTGGCCGACCGCCCCGCCCTCGGCCGGGTCGAGGTCGATGCACAGGTAATCGCCGGTCCCCTCGCCCACGATCGGGATCCAGGCCTCGCTCCACCAGATGGGTCGCACCGGGCCGACCGGCACCGGCTCGGAGCGGTATGGGCTCGGCGGGATCAGTTCCTCCCTCATCCACGACAGGAGACCGGCGATCTGTTCGAGGGAGAGAAGGTAGTCGGGGTACACGCCGAAGGGGACGCCGTAGGCACCGTCGTGGATCGCGTAGGACCGCCGGAAGTCGTCGGGCAGGGGCCGACCGACCAGCCGCTCAATCTCCTCGATCCGCTCGGGCTTCGCCCCCCGCTCGAGTTGCGAAAGCCGACCGGGGGCTTGGAGGCGGAACTGCGATTCGATGCGCTGCCACACGTCGTGCATGAGACGGCTCTGGTAATCGGACGCCTAACCAGGATCGACACCCGGAGCGATCGAGGGTCGCCGGCCGGCCATCCGACTCCCGGGGGGGAGAAAGTCGGGTGGCAGGCCGGCCCTTCCTTCGGCACCGGCGGCCCATCCCGACCTGGGGTGGGCCGTCGGTGTTTGATCGCCACGGATCCCGACGGATCCCGGGGCGGCGGTCGATCCGACATCCCGATCGATCAGGGATCGCCGATTGGATCACTTCCCGCCGTCGTCATCGTCCGCGGCCGGCGTCGATGACGAGGGGGTCACGATCGCCGGTCATGGACCGGCCGGAGATCAGCGCCCTTCGGCACCGCAGCGAGATCGGACCGGGCCGAGACCAGGACCCATATCCGAGCGTAGGCCGTCCCTACGACCGATGTCAATGGCTCTCGGGCCGAGGCAATCCACCGGGGATCGCTTCGAAATCCTAGACATTTCGGGAGGAACACGGATAACGGCGCCTCCGGGATCCTGAATATAAGGGACGGACTTGCGACCATCCCCGGATCGCGCCGAACCCCGAATGGACGCCCCCATGCCGACCTCCGAAGCCCGGATTCTTGCTAACCGGAACAACGCCGGACTCTCCACGGGCCCCCGGACCGAGGAGGGCAAGGCGATCTCGCGGGCCAACTCGCTCAAGCACGGCCTGACCGGGGCCGGCGTCGTCATCCCCCAGGCCGACATCGCCGAGGTCGAGCAACGGTCGGCCGACATCGCCCGGGAGTTGAATGCCGACGGCACGACCGCCCATGCCCTGGCCCGCCGGGCGGCGGTGAACTCGGTCCGGATGGAACGCGGCGTCGACCAGGAGTTCGCCGCGGTGGCGGAGCGGGTCCGCCGGGCCGAGGCCGATTTCGTCCCGCCCGAGGGGTCCACCGTCGACGATGCCGACCGGCTCCGGGCCGAGGCGGGCCGGATCGCCCTGTTCGACCCCTCCAGGGAGGCGACCCTGGCCAGGCGGTACGAGGCCGCCGCCGAACGGGCTTTCTTCCGATGCATCAAGGAGTTGCGCGAGTTGAATCGGGCCCCGAAGGCGGATGCCCCGGCCGCGATCGACCGGGTGGCGAAGGAGTCGGTGGGTTCGATTTTGGCGGCGAAGGAGGAGCTGCGTCGGATGGACGCCGGGTTCAACGCGATGTCCGCCGGAGCGGACCTCCCGACGCCCCGCAAGCCGGTCAACTTCCCCCATCTCCCCCCGATGGGCGGCGTGACGGACGTCCCGATCACGATCGGCCGGCGTCGCTGAGCCGATCCGACCCCCTCGACACCCGGAAAGGCCCATCCCACGAGGGCCCGGCGACGAGGGTGCGCGCGGGGGTGGCGGCCCTGGCACGATCCTCGCCCCGATCGGGCGATCGGCCGGCCCGCCCGCCCGGTTGGCGTTGACCGAGAGTGGGGATTGCCTTAGATATTAGCTCAAGTCCGCCTCCGGTCCGGCCGTGGCTCCGCAAGGCTTGGTGATGTCGGAAGAAACACCCGATTCCCTGGAATCCGCCCGGTTGGAGAAGCTCCGGAGGATCGAGGCGCTGGGCCTCGACCCGTGGGGCCGGCGGTTCGACGGCCATCGGGCGATCGCCGAGGTCCGCCAGGTGGCGCCGCCCGAGGCGGGCGAGGGGGACCAGCCCGACAAGCCCCGGGTCCGGATCGCCGGGCGGATCGTCCTCAAGCGGGGGCAGGGGAAGGTCGCCTTCCTCCAGGTCCGCGACTGGACCGGGACGGTCCAGGTGATGCTCGGCAAGAACCAGGTCGGCGATGCCGGATGGGCCCTGGCGGGCGAGCTCGACCTGGGCGACCTGGTCGGCGTCGACGGCGGCCTCGGCCTGACCCGGACCGGCGAGCTGACGGTGTTCGCCGACTCCCTGACAATCCTCGGCAAGAGCCTCCTGCCGCCCCCCGAGAAGTGGCACGGGCTGACCGACACCGAGAAGCGGTCGCGCCAGCGATACGTCGACCTGGCCCACAACCCGGAGAGCCTGGCCGCGTTCCTGGGCCGGTCGAAGGTCGTGGCGACCTTCCGCGCGGTCCTGGCCGGCGAGGGATTTGTCGAGGTCGAGACGCCCACCATGCAGGCGATCGCCGGGGGCGCCGCGGCCCGGCCGTTCGTCACCCACCACAACACGCTCGACCTCGAACTGTTCCTCCGGATCGCCCCCGAGCTTTATCTGAAGCGGCTCCTGGTCGGCGGGATGGAGCGGGTCTTCGAGCTCGGCCGGGTCTACCGGAACGAGGGGATCAGCCCCAGGCACAACCCCGAGTTCACCATGCTGGAGGCGTACCAGGCCTACGGCGACTACCGGAGCATGATGGACCTGACCGAGTCCCTGATCGTCAAGGCGATCGACGCGCTCGACGGCGTTTATGTCCGCCCCTGGGGCGACGTGACGGTCGACTTCACCCCGCCCTGGCCCCGCCGGGCGTACTTCGACCTGTTCCGCGAGCACGCCGGGGTCGACCCGCGCGACCCCGACGCCGTCCGGGCCAGGGCCGAGTCGCTGGGCCTGGCGACCTCGGGCAAGGATCCCGACGTGATCCTCAGCGAGGTCTTCGAGCACACCGTCGAGGACGCCCTGCACGGCCCGATCTTCGTCGTCGACTATCCGGCGGCGATCTGCCCGCTGACCAAGCGCAAGGCCGACGACCCGGCCGTCGCCGAGCGGTTCGAGCTGTTCGTCCGGGGGATCGAGCTGGCCAACGCCTATACCGAGCTGAACGACCCGCTGTTGCAGGAGCAACTCTTCCGGGGCCAGCTCGCCGGCCAGAAGGCCGAGGACTCGATGGCGAAGATGGACGACGACTTCGTCCGGGCTCTCAAGCACGCCATGCCCCCCGCCGGAGGGCTCGGCATCGGGATCGACCGGCTCTGCATGCTCCTCCTGGACAAGGCGAGCATCCGCGACGTGATCCTGTTCCCCCTGCTCCGGCCGGAGCAGCCCGCGTAAGGTCCGCCCCCCCGAACCCCGCCCGATTCCACGGATGGAGCCGCCATGTACAAGTATCTGCTCTGCTGGCGCTATCTGAAGACGCGCTACATCGCCCTGGCCAGCGTGATCAGCGTGATGCTGGGCGTGGCCACGATGATCGTGGTGAATTCGGTGATGGCGGGGTTCTCGGCGAAGATGAAGGACCGGCTCCACGGGGTCCTGGCCGACGTGATCGTCGAGTCGCGCGACTTCGACGGGTTCCGGAACTTCGACGAGGTGATGGCCCGGATCGAGTCGGTGGCGGGCGACGAGGTCGAGGCGATGGCCCCGACCATGGAGACGTTCGCCCTGATGAAATGGACTTTCCGGGGCCAGCCGGTCACCCGCCAGGTCCAGCTCATCGGCGTCCGGCCGGTGGAGCGGGCCAAAACCGGCGACTTCGCCGAGTTCCTGTTCGACGAGAAGGGGAACAAGATCCCGCCGTCGTTCGAGGTCCCCGAGAAGCTCCGGCTCAACAGCATGGCCGGGCCCGCCTTCCTGGAGGATGACGACCCGGCGCTCCGCGAGGCGCTCAAGCGGATGGCCGACCATCAGCAGCCCATCGATCAGGGGGCGATCATCGGCTTCGCGATGGGCCACGCCCACATCCAGGGCAAGGACTACTGCATCGCCCCGCCGGGGACGAGGGTCGGCCTGGTCTACCCCCAGGCGGGCGAGCGGCCCAAGCCCATCTATGACGACGCCCTGGTGATCGGCTACTTCAAGAGCGGGATGAGCGAGTACGACTCGAACCACGTCTATCTCCCGCTGGAGCAGTTGCAGAAGATGCGGCTCCTGGGCGACGGCAAGGGCCAGGGGGCCGTCAACCAGATCCAGGTGAAGGTCCGAGACGGGGTCGACCTCGACAAGCTGGCGGTCAAGCTCGAAGCCGCCCTGGAGGAGCTGAAGCCGTCGTACTTCATCGTCTCGACGTGGGAGAAGAAGCAGGGGCCGCTCCTGGCGGCGGTGGCCGTGGAGCAGAGCATCCTCAACTTGCTCCTGTTCATGATCATCGCGGTGGCCGGGTTCGGGATCCTGGCGATCTTCTCGATGATCGTGGTGGAGAAGACCCGCGACATCGGCGTCCTCAAGGCGCTGGGGGCTTCGACTTCGGGCGTCCGGGGGATCTTCCTGGGCTACGGGCTGAGCCTGGGGATCGTCGGCAGCGGGGTCGGGATGGTCGGCGGGCTGCTATTCGTCCGCTACATCAACGACATCGAGTGGCTCCTGAGCAAGCTCACCGGCCGCAAGGTGTTCGACAGCTCGATCTATTACTTCGACCGGATCCCGACCCTGGTCGAGGTGCCGACCCTGCTCTGGATCGTCGGCGGGGCCCTGGCCATCGCCGTCGTCGCCAGCGTCTGGCCCGCCCAGCGCGCCGCCCGGCTCCGGCCCGTCCAGGCGCTCCGGTTCGAGTGAGGCCGGGATTGCAGATCGCGGATTTCAGACCACGGATTTCAGATCGTGGATTTCAGATTTCAGATCGAGGGTCTCGGAACGGGTTTCCCGTCGCGGTAGGGCGGCGGATCTGGATCCGAGATCTGAAATCCGCGATCGGAAATCCGACGAGCGGACCCGAACAAAGGATGGTTCTCCGATGGCATTCCACTTGGCGGCGGTCGGGCTGGAGAAGGGCTATCGCCGGGGGCGGATCGAGGTCCCGGTGCTCCGCGGGGTCGACCTGGAGGTCGAGCGGGGCGAGCTGGTGGCGGTGATCGGCTCCAGCGGGTCGGGCAAGAGCACGCTGCTCCACGTCCTGGGGCTGCTCGACTCGCCCGACCGGGGTGAGGTCCTGCTCGATGGCCGTCGGATCGACGACGGCCCGGACCGTCGCCGCGACGCCCTGCGCAACCGGACGTTCGGCTTCATCTTCCAGTTCTACCACCTCCTGCCCGAGCTGTCGGCGCTGGAGAACGTGATGCTGCCCGACCTGATCCGCCACGGCCTGTTCTCCTACCGGAAGGTCCGGCGAGAGGTCCGGTCCCGGGCGTCGGCGCTCCTGGAACGGGTCGGGCTGGGGCACCGGCTCGACCACCGGCCGTCGGAACTCTCCGGCGGTGAGATGCAGCGGGCCGCGATCGCCCGGGCCCTGGCGGGCGGGCCCGAGGTCCTCCTGGCCGACGAGCCGACCGGCAACCTCGACGCCGCCACCGGCCAGGGGGTCCTGGAACTCCTCCGCGACTTGAACCGCGAGCGGGGGCTGACTATGATGATGGTCACCCACGACCTCCTGATCGCCCAGCAAGCCGACAGGGTCGTCCGGCTCGCGGAAGGTCGGGTCGAGGACTGGTCCCTCGCGCTGGCCTGAGAAGGCCCGGCGCCGGGGCCCTCGTCGACCCCGGGTGGACGGGAGCCCTTCGGATGAGCCTCAAGGTCTACATCGGCGGCAAGCTGTTCGACAAGGCCGACGCCAAGATCAGCGTCTACGATCACGGCCTCCTCTACGGCGACGGCATCTTCGAGGGCCTCCGCTCCTACGCCGGCCGGGTCTTCCGCCTCGGACAGCATGTCGACCGCCTCTACGATTCGGCCCGCGCCATCCATCTCCGGATCCCGATGTCCAAGGAGGAGGTGGCCCGGGCCGTCGTCGACACCCTCGCCGCCAACAAGCTGGTCGACGCCTACATCCGGCTGGTCGTCACCCGGGGGGCCGGCAGTCTGGGCCTCGACCCCCGCAAGACGACCGACCCCCAGGTGATCATCATCACCGACTCGATCAGCCTCTACCCGCCCGAGCTCTACGAGCACGGCCTCAAGATCATCACCGCCGGGACGATGCGCAACCACCCCGCGGCGCTCAACCCCCGGGTCAAGTCGCTCAATTACCTGAACTCGATCCTCGCCAAGATCGAGGGGACCAACGCCGGCTGCCTCGAAGCCCTGATGCTCAACCACAAGGGCGAGGTCGCCGAATGCACCGGCGACAACATCTTTGTCGTCAAGAGGCGCGAGCTGCATACCCCCTCGATCGACGCCGGGATCCTCGAAGGGATCACCCGGGACGCCGTGATCGACCTGGCCCGGGTCGCCGGGGTCAAGGTCGTCGAGCGGACCATGGACCGCCACGACATCTACACCGCCGACGAGTGCTTCCTGACCGGGACCGCCGCCGAGGTCATCCCCGTCGTCGAGTGCGACGGCCGCCCCATCGGCGCCGGCAAGCCCGGCCCGATCACCCGCGACCTGCTCGACCGGTTCCACCGGCTGGTCCGCGAGGGGGAGTGAGCCGGCGACCTGGGATCTCGGATTATCATGATCTCGGATTTCAGGTCGTGGCCCGACCTCCCCCTGGTCTGAAATCGGGAATCCTGCCCTCGGAAATCCAGCACCCGGTGATCCGTGCTCGAATACCGGTCGATCCTGGCCCCGACCGACTTCAGCCGCCACGCCGGGGTGGCGGTCCGGCACGCGTGCGGGCTGGCCGAGCGGCTGGGCTCGGAGCTGCATCTGCTCCACATCCTGCCCGACTTCGTCCCGTCCAGCCCCGACCCGATGCTGGCGCCGGCCATGCCGGCGGCGTACTTCACCGAGGCCGAGGCCAGGGCCCGCGAGTCGCTCGGCTCGCTGCTGGACCCGTCCTGGGGCCGGCCGCCGTCGGTGAGGCTGGCCGTCCACTGGGGCCCGGCGGTCGAGGGGATCGTCGGCTATGCCGCCGACCACGCCGTCGGCCTGGTCGTCATCGCCACCCACGGCCGGACCGGGCTGAAGCACGCCCTGCTCGGCTCGGTCGCCGAGCGGATCATCCGCGAGGCCCCATGCCCGGTCCTGACGATCCGCGACCGGACGTGATCGATCGGGGCCCGCCCGTCCGACCTGTCCGCCGACCGCGGCCCGCGTGCCGATGAAGCTCTCCGCCCGGCGGATTCTCCGTGGCGCGAGCCCCGCCTTGCGGTGTTCAAAATGTCCGAGCTCGGCCGGGGCCGTGCTTCACTATTCGACCGATACATCCTGGAATGCGCAATGTGTCATGATTACGATGGAGAGGAGAGATCGGCGTCCCGTCGGGACGCCCGGGGTGAGGCGGCCCGGCGGCGTCGATGACGAGGCCCCGCGGAGGACCGAGTCCGTGAGCAGTCCCAAGATCAACATCCGCTGCCCGAACTGCCAGCGGGACGGCAACGCCCGGCCCGAGCTGATCAACCGCAAGGTGAGTTGCAAGCACTGCTCGCACGTCTTCCGCGTCGTGCCGGTCGACGACGACCCGGCGAAGGCCTCGCCCCCGCCGGCCCCGGTCGCGGCCCCGGCCCCGGTCGCGGCCGAGCCGACCTCCGCGGACAGGATGGCCCGCGAGTCGTCGCGGCGGCGGGTCGAGGCGCTGGAGCAGGAGGTCAAGCAGCTCCGGGTCGACCTGGCCGCCCGCGACGCGGAGTACGCCAAGACCGCGCGGGACACGGCCGAACTCGCCTCGCTCCGGACCCGGCTCGCCCAGGCCGTCGACGACGGCCGTCGGGCCGAGGAGCGGCGGTCGACGCTGGAAGCGGAGCACGAGGGTCGCGAGAAGTCGCTCCTCCAGGACGTCGCCGACCTCCGCGAGAAGCTCGACCGGGCCGTGCCGTCGGCCGAGGAGGTCGAGCGCGCCCGGGCCGGCGACGAGGAGATCCGGGCCCTCCGCGCCGACCTGGAACGGGCCCGCCACGAGGCCGCCGAGGCGGAGGCCGCCCGCGGCGCCGAGCGGGACGCGGCGATCCGCGAGGCCCTCGCGCAGCTCGATCATGCCTCGGCCCAGGCCCGGGCCGCGGAGGCCCGGGCCGCCGCCGGCGAGGCCGCCCGGGTCCAGGCCGACGGGCGCCACGTCGAGGAGGTCCAGGACCTCCGGGCCGGGCGCGACGCCGCCCGCGACGAGCTGGCCGAGGCCCGCCGGGCGCTGGACGAACTCCGCGACGATGGCGGGCGGCCGGAGGCCGAGGGCCAACACGCCGGGACGATCCAGGGGCTGGTCGCCGGGCGCGACGCCGCCCGCGACGAGCCGGCCGGGGCCCGACAGGCGCCGGACGAACTCCGCGCCGCCCGCGACGAGCTGGCCGGATCGCGCCGGGAGCTGGACGAACTCCGCGCCGATCGCGACCGGGCCGATGCCGAGGCCGCCCGGTCGCTGGAGGAGGCCCACGCCGAGCGGGATCGCGCCCGGTCCGACCTCGTCGCCGCCGAGGCGGCACGGGCGGGGGCCCAGGGCCTCGCCGGGGAGCGCGACGAGCTCCGGGCCCGGCTCGACGAGGCCCGGGCGGAGGCCGAGTCGCTCCGACTCGAAGCCGGGCGGGCCGCCGAGGCCGAGGCCCGGCGCGAGGCGATGGCCCGCGAGGCCGAGGCGACCCTCCGCGATCGCGACGGGGCCCGTGCCCAGGTCGACCGGCTCCGCGAAGAGCGCGACGAGCTCCGAGCCCGGCTCGACGAGGCCCACCGCAGGTCGGATCTGTTGGATGTCCCGAGCACCGTGATGGAGCTCCCCCCCTCCGGCCCCGGGCCGGCCGGCGACGACACCCCCACCGTGTTCGACGGCATCAACTCGCTCCCGTTCGAGCTCGAACGGGTCCGGGCCGAGCTGTCCGAGGCGAACGCCCGCCTCGAACGGAAGGATGCCGAGCTGGCCGACCTCGCCCGCAACCACGCCGAGGCCGGGGATCGCGGGGCCGGCCTCGATGAGGGCGACCGCGCCGAGCTTGAAGCCCTCCGACGCCGGCCGGCCCCGGATCGCGGCGACGACCTCGACGACCTCGACGAGCTCCGCGCCGAGCTCGACGAGGCCCGGGCCTCCGACGAGCACGGCCGGGTCGCCCTGGATGCCCTCCGATTCGAGCTCGACCAGGCGCGCGAGGCCGCCGACCAGGGCCGGGCCGAGCTGGACGCCTCCCTGGCCCGGATCGAGGCCCTCCGGCTCCAGTCGGCGCAGGCCCTCGCGGGCGACGATCCCGGCCGCGTCGAGCTCGACGCCGTCCGCGCCGAGCTCGCCGAGGCCCGCGCCGCCGACGAGCGCGGCCGGGTCGCCCTGGACGCGGTCCGATTCGAGCGCGACGAGGCCCGGACCGCGGCCGAGGCCTCGGCCCGGTCGATCGAGGAGCTGACCGGGCGGATCCGATCGATCGAGGCGGCCCGCGAGCCCCTGGCGGACGACCCGGCCGCGAGCCGGCTCGCCGTCGAGGAGGCGGTCAAGAACGCCTGGACCGACTTCGAGCGCCGATTGTCCGAGACCCAGGCCAAACTCAAGGCCGCCAACGCCCGGGCCGAGATGCTGGAGAACCAGTCCCGGGAGGGCTTCACGCCCGGCTCCGGCCCCCGTCGGGGCCGCGAGAAGGCCGACGCCTCGGCGCCCGGCGACGCGGCCCCGCCCACCGACAACCGGTCGACGCCCGACCGGGGTGTGGTCCGCCTGACCCGGGAGGAGGCCGAGGCCCGACTCGGACTGGCCCGGCTCCTGGCCGTCGACTGCAAGGACAAATCCCTCATCGACCGGATCGCCCGGATGGCCGATAAGGTCCGCGCCGACCTGGACGCCCGCAACGACGCCCTGGCCGAGACGCTGGTCCGGGGCGCCGAGATCGAGGTCGGCCTCGACCCCGGCGGCTGGTCGCTCCGGGGCCTGAAGGTCTTCCGGCCCGGCCCGTCGATCGTCGACGGCCTGGGGGCCCTGGCCCCGGGGTTCGATCGGGCGATGCGCTCGGCCGACCCGGGCGCGATCCGCTCGGCGATCGGCGAGATGCGGAGGATCCTGGGCGACCAGGCCGGCCTGCCCGAGGTCCGCCGCCCCGGCCTCTCCCCCCGCGCCCGGCGGCCGATCGCCGAGGCCGACGCCGTGGGCCTGTTCCTCGGGGCGCTGGAGGCCGAGAACTGGCTGACCCGGCCGATCGCCGCCGGTCGACCCCTCCCCGAGACCTCGCTGCCGACCTACGCCGCCCTGATCGAGGCGTGCCACGACGCCCGGGGCGCGGTCCAGCGGCACGCCCCGGGCCGGATCGAGCTGATCGACGGCGTGCTCCGGGCGTCGTCCGGGATGCTCGCCCGCCGCCAGCAGCCCGACGGCCACTTCTCGTTCCTCGACCCGCGCGGCCAGGTGTCGGAGCTGGCCACGGCGGTCGACGCGATGGCGGCCGGGCGGCCCGACGCCGTCAAGGACGGCTGGGTCGTCGCCATCGACCCGTCCGGCGTGGCGCAGTTCGAGACCGGCCTCTGCGGCGCCGCGCTGGCGAAGGCCGCGGCCTCGGCCGGCCGGCCGGAATGGGCCCTGGCCGCCCGACGCGCCGCCGACTGGGCGATGGGCCAGCCCTTCTCGACCCGGTTCCCCGTCAACGCCACGTCGGCGAGCCTGATGGCGAGGGTCTACCTCGCCGCCCCCGACGCCCCCCTGCTCGACGGCCTGATCGCCCGGCTGACCCTCGGCCTCCTGCCCGGCCAGGTCGACAACGGCCGATGGATCGACCCCGCCTCGGCCCGGACGCCCGACCACCTGGTGATCCTCCGGGCCCTCCACGACGCCTGGGAGTCGCTCCCCGCCGATCGGCATGACCTCCGGGCCGAGCTGAAGTCGAGCATCGACCGGGCCCTGTCCGCCCTCCTGGACGAGACCGCCGTGCTCGGCGTCCCGGCCGGGGGCGGCGCCCTCCGCGACCTGGTCCGCCACCGCGACCTCTTCCGGCCGGACCTCGACCCCCGGCTGGAACCGGCCATCCTCGACGCCGCCGCCGTGGTCCAGGACCTCTGCCACGACGGCCCCCGATTCAAGCTCGGAGTCGCCCCCGACCAGCTCGCCGCCCTGACGATGGCCTGATCCGGACGCGGGCCCGGGGTCGGCCGACCCATCCCTCCCGAGGAGGGGCGAAGATCATCCCCCCCCGCCCCGGGCCCTCCGGAGATGGTCGCAGAGCAAGAGGGCGAGCCGCGTCTTGGCGTCCTCGATCCGGCCGTCGAGGGCCCGGGCCAGGGCGTCCTCCCAGGCGAGGACGACCGGCTCGAGCCGCTCGTCGGGCTGATGGTCGGTCGGGCCGGGGGTGAGGTCCTCGCAGAGGTAGAGGAACATCCGCTCGTTCATCACGCCGGGCGAGACGTACCACTCGGCGACCCGGGCGACCGACCCCGCCCGATAGCCGGTCTCCTCGGCCAGCTCGCGCGGGGCGGCGACGTCGGGCGACTCGCCCGGGTCGAGCGTCCCGGCGGGGATCTCCAGCAGGGTCCTGCCGGCGGCGTACCGGAAGTTCCTGACGAGGCAGACGTGGTCGCGGTCGACCATCGGCACCAGCGCCACCGCCCCGCGATGCACCACCACCTTGCGGTCCTCCGTCGACCCGTCGGCCAGCCGGATCGGCTGCAAGGCCAGGTCGACCTTGCGTCCCCGATAGATCACCCGACGTCCCTCGATCGATCCATCCATGCCGATGCCTCCTTCCCTCGCCGACCATGGCCCGTCCGCCGAGATCCCGCCCGGCCTCCGGGGAGATCCTCGGCGCCGATCCCCGCGAGGGCCCCGACCCTCGGGCCGGACCCCCCGGATGGGGCGCCCCCGATCCGGCGTCCACGCCCACCGATCCCCCGGCCGGCGGGCGGGATGTCGCGGGCGCCGTATCCTCCGGCGACGTCGGCTTTTCGTCAATGGGCTCGCCCCGATCGGGCGCGAGGGGCTGGCGGACGCCCGCCGATCCCATCTCGTCGTGAGGGACGTCATCGGATCCGCGACCGCGCGGGATGCGCCGAAATTCGATGAAGTTATTGACATTGATGCATAAATTTGTGGAGTTGTGGCCTCCACGCGACGGCCTGACGCCGGGGGGCCTCGGCTCCTCTCCGCTCGTCCCGGTCGGGATCGGGCCCGGCGGCCCCGGTTGGGTCCCTTTTCCCCGGGCGATCGGGAGGGGAGGCCATCCCGATCGCCCAGCCGTCGGCGGCCCGTCGGGCATCGGCCTTGAACTTCGGAGGCCGCGGCCCGATCATGACGGGGGGAATCGCCCGCCCGAGACTCGCCCCGTCCGATCCCCGCGCCCGCCCCCCGATCGGAGATCCGAGATCGTCGATCTCGGGCCCCCGGGGCATGGATCGGGGATGGGCCGTCAGACAGACCCAGGAGGCCCCGATGCGATCGGCCCTTTGCCGCACCCTGTCCCTCGCGATCGCCCTCGGGCTCGCGCCGTCCGCGATGGCCCAGCAGCCACCCGCCCCCAGGCTGGTCGCCGAGACCGGCCCGAGGACCCCCGCCGAGGAACGCGCGGGGTTCCATCTGCCCGAGGGGTTCGCCATCGAGCTGGTCGCCTCCGAGCCGGAGATCAACAAGCCGATGAACCTGGCCTTCGACGACCAGGGCCGGCTCTGGGTCTCCTCGACGGTCGAATACCCGTACCCGGTCGTCGACGGCCGACGCCCCCGCGACCGGGTGGTGGTCCTGGGCGACTTCGCCGACGACGGCCGGGCCCGGTCGGTCCACACCTTCGCCGACGGCCTGAACATCCCGATCGGCGTCCTGCCGATCGGCCGGGGCGACTCGGCGCTGGTGCACGCCATCCCCAGCATCCGCCGCCTGACCGACTCCGACGGCGACGGCAAGGCCGACAAGGAGGAGGAAGCCTACGGGAAGTACGGCTTCAAGGATACGCATGGCATGACCAACTCGTTCTCGTGGGGGTTCGACGGCTGGATCTACGCCTGCCACGGGTTCGCCAACGAGTCGAAGGTCGAGGGGGCCGACAAAAAGCCGATCGTCCTGCAGTCGGGGAACGTCTACCGGATGAAGCCCGACGGCTCGCACGCCGAGTATTACTCGCACGGCCAGGTCAACCCGTTCGGCCTGGCGTTCGACCCGATGGGCAACCTCTACTCGTGCGACTGCCACAGCCGGCCGATCTACCAGCTCCTCCGGGGGGCGTACTATCCGAGCTTCGGCAAGCCCGACGACGGCCTCGGCTTCGGCCCCGAGATGATCGGCCACGACCACGGCTCGACCGGGATCGGCGGGATTGCCTTCTACGCGGCCGACCACTTCCCGAAGGAGCATCAGGACACGATCTTCATCGGCAACGTGGTGACCAGTCGGATCAACCAGGACAAGCTCGAATGGCACGGGTCGTCGCCCAAAGCGATCGCCCAGCCCGACTTCGTCGTCAGCGACGACCCCTGGTTCCGCCCGGTCGACATCGAGCTGGGGCCCGACGGCGCCCTCTACGTCGCCGACTTCTACAACCGGATCATCGGCCATTACGAGGTCCCGCTCGAACACCCCGGCCGCGACCGCGAGCGGGGCCGGATCTGGCGGATCACGTATAAGGGCAAGGACGGCAAGGCCCCCGCGCCCAGGGCCCCCCGGGCCGACGAGTCGGCGGCCACCGTCGCCGAGCTGGTGGAAGACCTCGGCCATCCCAACCTGGCGGTCCGGACGGTGGCGACGAATCAACTGGTCGGGAGAGGCCGCGACGTGGCCGAAGCGGTCCGGCAGTCCGTCGACAAGAAGGGCTCGCCCTGGCGCACGGTGCATGCACTCTGGGTGCTCCACCGTCTCGGGGTTCTCGACGACAACACCCTGATTTCGGCCAATATCGACCTGCGAGTGCCGATTCGCGTTCATCTGATGCGCATCCTGGGCGACCGCCCGCAACTCAGCGTTCGGGAATGGTCCTTTCTCTCGCTCGGTCTGGATGACAAATCGGCCCATGTTCGCCGCGCGGCGGCGGAGGCGATGGGATCAGACACGTCGATTCGTAATGATAGATCGACATTCGTAAATTTGATTCGCCTGATTCGCTCGGTCGACCCGGCCGACGGCCATCTCCGGCACGTTGCCCGGATGGCTCTTCGCAACCAAATTCAGTTGGCCCCCGAAACGAGGCAGGCCGGCGCCGATCCAAAATCTTTGCAAATCTCGGCCTGGGTTCGGCTGAATAATTCGCACCTGACCGCCGAGGACGAAGCGGTCGTGGCCGACGTCGCCCCCGGGGTCCCCTCGGCCGAGTCGGCGCGGTTCCTGCTCGGCTACCTGGCCCGTCATCCCGAGCCGATGGCCACCCGGGCCCGATACGCCCACCACGTCTCCCGGTTCGGCGGCCCGGAGTCCGAGGCCGGGCTGGTCGCGTTCGCCCGGGGCGGGACGTTCGGCCCCTCGGAACAGGTCGCGCTGCTCAAGGCGATCCAGCAGGGGACCCAGGAGCGGGGCGGGGCGCTCGGGCCCGACGCCCGCTCGCTGGCCTCCGACGTCGTCGGGTCGCTGCTGGGATCGGCCAAGGAGGACGAGGTCAAGGCGGGGATCGACCTGGCCGGCTCGCTCAAGCTGGAAGGGACGCGCGACACCCTGGCGGCGGTCGTCGACCGCCCCGACGCTCCCTCCCCCCGCCGGGCCTCGGCGCTGGCCGCGATGGTGGCGCTCGACCCGTCGGGGTCGGTGGCGATGCTCGGCCGGCTCGTCCGCGACGCGGCCGGGCCGATCGAGCTGCGCGAGCAGGCTGCCAACCTCCTGGCCGGCTCCGGGAAGCTCGAGGCGCGGGCGACCCTGGTCGACGCCCTGGCGACGGCCCCCGCCCGGCTCCAGACGACCATCGCCACCGGCCTGGCGCAAAACCGGCCCGGGGCCGAGGCGCTGCTCGACGCCGTGAAGGCCGGCAAGGCGTCGGCCCGGCCGCTCGGGGAGCGGGGGGTCGCCGTCCGGCTGGAGGCGAGTAAAGTCCCCGACCTCAAGGCCCGGCTCGACGCGCTGTTGAAGGACCTCCCGCCCGCCGACCGGCGGATCCAGGACCTGATCGAGAGGCGCCGGGCCGGCTTCCTGGCCTCCGGCGGCGACGCGTCGCGGGGGTCGGCGGTCTTCGAGAAGAACTGCGCGGCGTGCCACCAGCTCGAAGGGAAGGGGGCCCGGGTCGGGCCCCAGCTCGACGGCGTCGGCCTCCGGGGGCTCGACCGGCTCCTGGAAGACGTCCTCGACCCGAACCGGAACGTCGACCAGGCGTTCCGGGTCACCACGATGGCCCTGGCCGACGGCCGGACCGCGTCCGGGCTGCTGCTCAGGCAGGATGGCGAGGTCCTCGTCCTGGCCGACGCCCAGGGCAAGGAGGTCCGGATCCCGGCGTCGACCGTCGAGGACCGCAAGCTCTCGCAGCTCTCGCCGATGCCCGCCAACATGGCCGACCAGGTCGACGAGGCCGCCTTCGCCGACCTGATGGCCTACCTGCTCGCCCGGAGGCCGGCCGACCGGGCGGCCGACAGGCCGACGACATCCCCGTGATCGGAGAACCGGGCTGATCGCCGCCGGGCGCGGCATCGGCCGGTCGATTGCGCCCGGATCCGCCAGCCGCCCACGCCGACCGACCGCACCAAGGAGCCGCCGTTGCACCGCACCGAGGACGTCCTGTCCACCCTGGGCATGGTCCGCCAGCACAAGCTCGACGTCCGGACCGTCACGATGGGCGTCGACCTGATGAGCTGCGCGTCGCCCGACCTGAAGACGCTCTGCTCGCGGATCCGGGCGCGGCTGATCCGCTACGCCGGCCGGCTCCGGGCCGTCTGCCGCGAGGTCGAGGCCCGATACGGGATCCCGATCGTCAACCGCCGGATCGCCGTCAGCCCGATCGCCTCGGTGGCCGCCGCCCACACCGCCGAGGGCTACCTGGCCGTCGCCTCGACGCTCGACGCCGTGGCCGCCGAGGTCGAGGTCGACCTCATCGGCGGCTTCTCGGCGCTGGTCCAGAAGGGGTGGACCGAGGGCGACCGCCGGCTGATCGAGACGTTGCCCGAGGTCCTGTCGACCACCCGTCGCGTCTGCGCCTCGGTCAACGTCGGCACCACGGCCGCCGGGATCAACATGGACGCGATCCTGGCCCTGGGCCGGGTCCTGGTCGAGACCGCCGAGCGGACCCGCGACCACGACGGGTTCGGCTGCGCCAAGCTGGTGATCTTCGCCAACGCCCCCAGCGACAACCCGTTCATGGCCGGCGCCTTCCACGGGGTCGGCGAGCCCGATTGCGTGATCAACATCGGGGTCAGCGGCCCCGGCGTGGTCAAGGCGGCCGTCGAGGACCTGGTGGCGCACTCGCCCACCAACCCCACCCTGGGCGAGATCGCCGAGGTGATCAAGAGCACCGCCTTCCGCGTGACCCGGGTCGGCGAGCTGATCGGCCGCGAGGTCGCCTCGCGGCTGGGCGTGGCGTTCGGGATCGTCGACCTCTCGCTCGCCCCCACTCCCCAGGTCGGCGACAGCGTCGGCGAGATCCTCCAGGCGATGGGGGTCACCCGCCTGGGCGCCCCCGGCACGACCGCCGCGCTGGCCCTGCTCAACGACGCGGTGAAGAAGGGGGGATCGTTCGCCTCGTCGTCGGTCGGCGGGCTCTCGGGTGCCTTCGTCGCGGTGAGCGAGGACAAGGCCCTGGCCGACGCCGTCGAGTCCGGCGACCTGACCCTCTCCAAGCTGGAGGCGATGACCGCCGTCTGCTCGGTCGGCCTGGACATGATCGCCGTCCCCGGCGACACCGACGCCGAGACCCTGGCCGGCCTGATCGCCGACGAGGTGGCCATCGGCGTGATCAACCACAAGACCACCGCCGTCCGGGTGATCCCCGTCCCCGGCAAGGCCGCCGGAGACCGCGCCGTCTTCGGCGGCCTGTTCGGCGAGATGATCATCCTGCCCATCCACGCCGCCGGCGGCAGCGCCGCCTTCGTCCACCACGGAGGGCGGATCCCGGCGCCCCTGTCCAGCCTCCGGAATTGAGGGATCACGTCGCCTCGCGAACGAGCGTGACTTCGGACCGATGAGCGTCCGGACGGGACACCACCCGTTGAGGACCGACTCCGCCACGGATAAAATGGGGCAATTCGACAAACGTCGAAACTGGAACGGGTCATGGCCCCCGCCAGGATCACCGGTTCTCGATCCGATTTATCAGCACTTCCGGCGAGCCGGAACCGTCACGGGCGTAGTAGAGTCGAAAACCTTCAGTCCGGGTACGATAGTGGAAGCCAACGCATCGGATGAACTCAATACGTTCCGGTCAGTCGTGGGTGATCTGCGTCATCAACCTGACCCCGTCGTTCTGGCTGAGATGGCCCGGTTCCTCGGCTTGTTCCGTGAAGGCGCCGCGGAACTTGGCCTGAACGCGGAGTTCACCCGAACGATGCGTGGCCTGGTCGTCGAGGCGTTCCGGCAACTGGACGCCCTCCCTCGCAGTGATGCATTCTGGGCGGGCACCAACCGACGACCGACCCAATACAAGCTCGGAGATTTCTGCGAGAAGCTCCTCCGTGACCATCCCGGTGACATCCAGGCCCTCTGGATGCGGGCCGCCGTCACGTCCATGATGGGCCTCGGCTTCCACCCCCCGACCTGGACGAGGCTCATGGCGGTCGCCAGCCCCGACATCACCTGGCCGATCAGCGCGGCGCTCTGCGGGGAGGGCCTCGGCTCGAACGCCACTGCGCGGGACTTGGTGGTGGTGCTGACCGAGGCCCGCCGTGTCCAGGAGGCCCTGCCGGCGTTGTCCCGCTTGAAGCAGGGAGCCGGCAGCACCTACGTCTCGGCTTGGGCCGGGAAATTGATCGACGAGCTGAGCCAGGTCGGCCAAAAGCGCGATGCCTGAACGATAAACGGCGGTTGACGGACGCTTCGCAGCCTGGACAAAGGTCGGTATCCCCATTCGGGCGGCTCGCGAAACATCAATCCGAGGTCACATTCCCTTGAGAGGAGAGCGACCATGTCCGAAGCGAAGATGCCCGACGCGATCCGATCCGAGCCGGTCGGGATGACCTTCGACGAGCTGCCGATTCAGGCTCGCCTGCGTTTCGTGCATGCCGAGCGGTGGGTCGCGTGGGCCGAGGACGATCAGAGCGTCATCGCCGTCGCCGACACACATCAGGAGGTCCGGGACGCCGCACGACGGGCCGGGTTCCCCCACGCACTCTGCGAGTGGATCCCCCCCGTCCCGATCCGGCCGATCGGCCGATGATCCGGTTCCCCTACCTGCCTTTCGCCATCCCTGGCGCCGGCACGGCCTCGTTCGTCACCATCCATCGGCCGATAATCCCGATCCATGCCCTGGGAACATCCGGGAAAGACGAACTTCGCGCGCTGGTCGACACCGGGGCCGACGACACGATGCTGCCCGACTCCCTCATCGACCAACTCGGCGTCGTCATCCAGCCCGGGGACCATGCCATCATCATCGGGATCGAGGGGAGCAAGACCGTCGCGAGGTTCGGCACGGTTGATCTGGAGATACCCGGGCCGGGCGGGGGTTATCGGTGGTCGGCCCGCGTCGGCTTCCATGCCGGGTTCCGGATCGTCCTCGGGCATGTGGGCTTCCTCGAATACTTCACCGCCACGTTCAACGGCCGGAGCCGGCAACTCACGCTCACGCCCAATGGCTCCGCGCCGGCCCCGGCCAGCTCCTCGCCCTGATCGTCCGGGTTCGCGGGGTCCTGCGGGGACGGGAGGGGAATCCCGGCCGATCCGGGAAAAACTATGCTGATCGCCCGCGACTCCGGCGGAATGTGTCTGACGGAATCCATCCCGGACACACAACCCGACGCGAGGACGACCCATGACCATCAGCGACGCCCGATTGGCGGCCAACCGTTCGAACTCCCTCCGGAGCACCGGCCCCCGGACCGAGGAGGGGAAGGCCCGATCGCGCGGCAACGCCTACAAGCACGGGATGACCGGCGAGGGCGTCGGGATCCCCGATTCCGAGGCCGTCGCGGTCGACCGCCGGGCCGGAGATCTCCGGGCCGCCGTCGCGGTCCCCGCCCTCGGCCGTCGGATCGCCGTTTTGGCCCGCCGACTCGATCGGCTGGCGCTCCACGAGGAGGCGACCGCGGAGCGGCTGGCCCGCAACGCGGAGGCGACGTTCGACGAGGATCGCCAGGACCGGGTAGACGCCCTGGTCCGACGTCTGGAAGAAGATCCGGCCGTTTCTGTACGCGGCCTCCGCCGGACGCCCGAGGGTTGCGACCGATTGCTCGCCCTGTGGGAGGACCTGGCCCGCAACCTCGCCCTCGGGGTCCTCTGGGACGAGGCCCATACCCTCCGGGTCGAGAACCTGACCGGCCGGCGGCCGGGCGATCTCGGGATCTCCCGCGTGGGGGCGCTCTCGGGGGCATTCCGGGGCGACTTCCGCTATCTCCCGCCCGCCCCCGAGCTCGATGGCCTGGAACTGGGCCCCCGCAATCGGATCCGCCGCGACGCGGCCAGCGCCGAGCTTGTCGGGCTGGTCGCCGACCAGATCGCCGGCCTCCGCGCCCACCGCGACACCCTCCCCGTCGGGGCGATCGCGCTCGACCGGGCCGGGGCGGCGGACCGGGCGATGTTCGACACCTCCCCCGAAGGGGTCCTGTTCCGCCGCTACGAGCTGGCCACCGAGCGCGGGCTCTACAAGGCACTCCGCGAGGTCGAGGCCGCGGTTTCTCCCGAGGAGCCCCCGCCGGCCGTCCCCCTCGCGGGAGGAGAGGGAGGGGGGCGGGATCGCGCGAGTGGCCCGGGCCCGTCGCCGGTCGCCGGGACCCCGGCCGGGCCCGTCGGCCCCAATTTGCCGGCGTTGGGTTCGTTTGGCGCCGGGGGCCCGGGCGGGCCGGTTGCCCCCCCGTCGGCCTCGTCCCCGAACGAAATAAGCGTCGGGGCCCTGGCGAAGGTTGTGGGAGGGTCGCCGCGCGATTACGCTGGCGAGGCGGGCCGCGTCGGGCCCGATCCGGTCGGGACGGCCCGTCGGCCTCCGACCGTCGCCGGCCCGTAGCCGGGGGCGGCCCGGGGCGAATCCCTCTCGGAGCGGCTCAATGACCCTCGGCCCGATCTTCTCCCGGGAGATGGACGCCGCGGCGCGCGGTCGACGGCTCTATGCGGTCCGGGCGCTGGCGGCGGCGGCGATCGGGGGATACGTGGCCCGGGAGCTGTCGAGGGACTGGTCCAGGGGCCTGGCCTGGTCGCCGGGCCGGCTCGCCGGGCTGGCCAAGGTGGCGTTCGTGTCGTTCGTCGAGGCCCAGTTCTTCGTGGTCATGGTGCTGGTCCCCGCGCTGGTCGCCGGCGCGGTGGCCGAGGAGAAGGCGCGCGGGACGCTCGGCCTGCTCCTGGCGAGCCGGCTGTCGTCGGCGGAGATCGTGGGGGGCAAGCTCGCCGCCCGGATGCTCCTGGGGATGGTCCTGGTGATGGCCGGGCTCCCCGTGCTCGCCCTGGTCGGGATGCTCGGGGGGATCGACCCGTCGCTGGTGCTTCTGGCCTACGGGATGACGATCGGGTCGGCGTGGATGGCCGCCGCCCTGGCGATGCTCGCCTCGGTCCACGCCCGGTCGGCCGCCGGGGCGACCGTCGGCACCTATGCGGCGATGGGGGTCTGGCTGGTCCTGCCGGTCTTCCTGGTCCGGCAGCTCGGGCCGCCGCCGGGCCCGTTCGACTGGCTCCGCCCGGCCCTGACGACGCTCGCACGATCGAGCACGATGTCGCTGCTCTATCCGAGGGAGATCTGGGGGGGGTCGCCGGCCGCGAGCCCCGGCCGGTTCGCCGAGATGGTGGCGTTGCAGGCGGGGATGGGCCTGGCCGTGTTCGCCCTGGCAGCCTGGCGGCTCCGGCCCGTCGAGCGGGCCCGGCTCGGGGCGGGCCCGGCCCGTCGATGGCGGGTCCGGACCTCGCGGGCCTTCGGCCTGGGGGCGGGCCCGAGGCCGCCGGTCGACGACGACCCGATGCGGTGGAAGGAGCGGCACGCGCCCGAGGCGGCCTGGGTGGCGCGGCTGGTCGTCCTCCTGACGATGGCGGCGATCGCCTGCGGGATGGTCCTGATGCTCTGGATTTACCTGGCCTCGTCGCACGACAACCTGGACTACCAGGCGATGGCCGAACTGTTCGAGCACGGCCTGGACGTCGGCCCCTGGGGTCGGAACGCGGCCCACCGGAACGGGCTGAACTACACCTTCACCGGGGCGGCGGCGATCCTGTACACGGCCTCGTTGCTGGCCTCGACCGTGCTGGCGGCCTCGGGCGTGGCGGGCGAGCGGGGGCGGGACACCTGGACGGCCCTGCTCTGCACCCCGCTGGACCGGGCCTCGATCGTCCGGGCCAAGATGCTGGGCGCGGTCTGGGCGGTCCGGGTCCCGCTGGGGATGATCGGGTTCTTCTACCTGCTCGGGCTCGTCTCGACCACGATGCACCCGGTCGGCTTCGCGCTGGGGCTGGCGGGGGTGGCGTCGTTCGTCTGGCTGGGCGTGGCCCTGGGGACGTACGTCTCGGTCCGGTCGAAGGACGCGACCCGGGCGATCGGCCGGACGGTCCTGATCCTGGTGGCGATCAACCTCGCCCCGGCGCTGGGGATGGCGGCCGGTTTCGGCGTCGGCCTGATCTTCTGCACGCCGGTGCTGATGACGGAGCTGCCGATCTCCCGGATGCGGTTCGCGATTCTCGGCCAGATGGTCCGGATCGAGCCGTCGAGCTGGCTGATCGTGGCGGCGGCGGTCGGGGTGGTCGCGGGCCATGCGGTCGCCGCGTGGCTGCTGACCCGGGCGGCGACGAGGCGGGTTTGCATTCCTGGCCAATGACCACGATCCTCGACGATGACGGGGGGCGGATCGGATGATGAGGCGGATCGGGGCGGGCCCGGTGTTCTCGGCCGAGTGCCTGACGGCGTCGCGGCGGGTGCCGTTCTACGCGGCCAGGTCGGCGCTGGTGGCGGGCCTCTTGGTGGGGGTCGGGGTGGTCTGGCTGGCCAGGGTCGCCGGCACGCGGATCGACACGCTGAACGAGCTGGCCGCGGTCGGCGGCTCGTTCTACACGGCGATGATGGGTGTCGAGCTGGTCCTGGCGCTGATGATCGCGCCGGCGGCGACGGCCGGGGCGATCTGCCAGGACCGGGCCCGGGGCGGCCTGGCCCTGATGATGACCACCGACCTCTCCGACGCCGAGATCGTGCTCGGCCGGCTGGCGTCGCGGCTCCTGGCGGTCCTGGGCGTGGTCGCCTGCGGGATGCCGGTGCTGGCGCTGGCGACGCTGATGGGCGGGGTCGACCCGGTGGCGGTGGCGGGCGGGACGATGGTGGTCGTGGGCGTGGCGGTGCTCGGGGTCGGCATGGCGATGGCCCTGTCGCTCTGGGCGGGCAAGCCGCACGAGGCGCTCTCGGCCACCTATGCGATCTTCGCCGTCTGGCTCCTGGCGCTCCTGGCCTGGGACGAGACGATCGGGCGGCCATCCCCCCGGATCCTCCGGTGGACCAGCCCGTTCTGGCTCCTGTTCTCCGACAACGTCCCGGCCGGCGAGACTCGGACCTGGCTGTCGGCGGCCTTCCTGGGCGGCTGCCTGCTCCTGACGGCGATCCTGGCGGGGCTGGCGACGTGGCGGCTCCGGTCGGTCGCCCTCCGGCGCGAGTCGAGGGCGAAGCCGGCCCCTCGACGGATGAGGCTCGCCCCCGCCTGGCTCCGCCGGGTCGGCCTGGCCGCCCCGGCGCTCGACGACGACCCGGTCCTCTGGCGCGAGTGGCACCGCCGCCGCCCCTCGGGGTTCGGCCGGGCGATCTGGTGGACCTACGCGGTCCTCTCGGTCGCCTTCACGGTCGGGTCGATGCCCGCGCACGGGATCGCGCCGGGGGTCTGCGCGTTCATGGTGTCGATCGGCCTGCTCCTGGCCAGCGTCGGGGCCGCCACGGCGCTGGCGGAGGAGCGGTCGCAGGGCTCGCTCGACGTCGTCCTGGCGACGCCGGTCGACTCGCGGTCGATCGTCCTGGCCAAGTGGCGGGGGGCGTTCCGGGTGGTCCCCCGGCTGGCGATCCTGCCGGCGATCCTGGCGATGGGCAGCGGGCTCCAGGTCCTGGAATGGGGGCGGGCCGTGTGGATCTCGGCCCTGGTGGTCGGGCTGGTCCTGGCCTACGGGGCGGTGGTGGTGGGGCTGGGCCTGGTGATCGCGATCGTCCAGCCGAGGACCGGCCGGGCCGTGGCGATCGGCGTGGGGGTGTACCTGCTCCTGACGGTCGGCTATCCCGCGGCGTTCCTGGCGATCGGGTCGGACAACCCCGACCTGCTCCCGCTCTGGGGGAGCCCGTTCTTCGGGGCCTACGTCCCGATGGCCAACCTGTCGTGGGGGATCACCGGCCCCTGGAAGCTCGACGCCAGGCGTGGCTATGGTGTTCTGGTGGCGGTCGTCCTGGCCGCCGGGTCCCTCCTGGGGATCGCGCTGGCGACGTTCGACCGCGGCCTCGGCCGGGTCCCCGATCGGCCCCGACCCGACCCGGTCGGGCCCGGGGACCGCGAGGCGACCGGGGGTGGGAGATGGACCGGACGAGGCCGACAGCCACGATCGGGCGTCGCGATTGCGCCGGGTCGGGCCGGGGAGGATCGACCATGTTGAGGGTTCTCGGGGCGGTGTCCTGTCTGCTCGGGATCGTGGCGGCCCGGGCCGGCGCCTCGGACGATGGTGGTGCCTCGCCATCGGGGGCCGTCGTCATCTCCCCGGATGGGCGGATCCGGGCGGAAGTCACGCTCGACGGGGCGGACGGGCGGTCCGGGCTCCCCCACTACCGGGTCTCGATCGGGGGCCGTCCCGTCGTCCTCCCGTCCCGGCTGGGGGTCGACCTGGCCGACGGGTCGACTTTGGGGGCGGGCTCGATCATCGAGGGCGTCCGGGCGCGGACGTTCCGAGAGGCCTACGAGCAGTCCCCCGGCAAGCGCCGGCGGGTCCTCGACCACGGCTCGGAAGCGGTGATCGCGCTCCGAGAGCGGGCCGCCCCGGGGCGGCGCTGGGAGGTGATCTTCCGGGCTTATGACGACGGGGTCGCCTTCCGCTACCGGTTCCCCGCCCAGGAGGGGTGGTCGCGCCTGGAGGTCGCCGCCGAGCGGACCGGCTTCCGGCTCCCCGACGACTCCCGGGCCTTCGCCATGCCGCTCGACTCCTTCACCACGCCCCACGAGGGCCGATACTTGAAGAAGGGGCCGCTCGGGGAGATCCCCGAGGGGCGGCTCATCGGCCTCCCCCTCCTGGTCGAGCTGCCGGGGACCGGGTGGGCGGCCCTGATGGAGGCGAATCTGACCGACTACCCGGGGATGTACCTGGCGCGCGACGGCGGGGCCGCGTCCCTGACCTCCCGGCTCTCCCCCCGGCCCGGCGAGCCCGGGGTCGCCGTCCGGGCCGCCTTGCCCCACGACTCGCCCTGGCGCGTGGTCATGGTCGCCGGCAGGGTGGAGCGGCTGGTCGAGTCGGACCTCGTCCTGAACCTGAACGCCCCGTGCGCGATCGCCGACACCTCGTGGATCCGGACCGGCAAGACGACCTTCCCCTGGTGGAACGGCTTTTATGAGGAGAATGTCCCGTTCCAGATGGGGCTGAACACGGCCACGGCCAAATATTACATCGACTTCTGCGCCGGGGCGGGGATCCCCTACCACTCGCTCGACGGCCTGGACAACGTCGCCTGGTACGGCGGTCCGATCGTCCCGTACCAGGGGGCCGGGATCACCCAGGGGATCGACGGCCTCGACCTCCCGGAGGTGATCCGATATGCCCGGTCCAAAGGGGTCAAGCTCCGGTTCTGGATGCACTGGAAGGCGGCCGAGGCCCACATGGACCGGGCGTTCCCGCTCTATCGCGAGTGGGGCGTCGAGGGGGTGATGGTCGACTTCCTGGACCGGAACGACCAGGAGATCTCCACCTTCATCCGCCGGCTCCTCAGGACCGCCGCCGACAACCGGCTCACCGTCACCCTGCACAACACCGCCGCGCCGACCGGCCTGGAGCGGACCTTCCCCAACCTCCTGACGACCGAGGGGGTCCTGAACCTGGAGTTCGACAAGTGGGACCCGATCGGAGTCCCCCCGGCGCACGAGGTCACCGTCCCCTTCACCCGGATGCTGGCCGGCCCGCTCGACTTCCACCAGGGGTCGTTCCGGGGAGTCCCCGTCGGCGAGTTCCGGCCCAGGAACGCCGCCCCCCTGGTGATGGGGACGCCCTGCCGGACGCTCGCCTCCTACGTCGTCTACCAGAACCACCTCCCGATGGTCGCCGACTATCCCTCGGCCTATCGAGGCCACCCCGCGCTACCCGTCCTCGTGAAGATCCCGACGACCTGGGACGACACCCGATGCCTGAAGGGGGCGGTCGGAGAATACATCGTGGTCGCCCGGAGGTCCGGCGACGAGTGGTACATCGGCGCGATGACGGCCCAGGAGCCCCGAGAGCTGGAGGTCCCCCTCGACTTCCTGGGCGCCGGCCGGTTCCGAGCCGAGGTCTATCGAGACGACCTGGGGTCGAAATCCCGGATGGCCGACCGGACGGCGGAGGTCGGCGCCGGAGATATCCTCCGGACGCCGATGGCGCCCTCGGGAGGCTTCCTGATCCACCTGTCGCCCTCGGGTCGCGGCCCGGACGGGGCGAAATTGCGAGATCGTTAATTAAATATGACTATTTGTAAATTTGAATGAGGGGAAACCGCAGGGTCAGGGGCGGACATCCGCCGGCAAGCTGCCCTCGATCGCCCGTTCCAGGAGTCGCCAGAACTTGATGAAATCCTTGACCTCGGGGTGGCCTTCGACCAGAAAGGCCGCCCCGTAGACGTGGCGGCGGATCGACGTCTCGCCGTCCTCGATGAGCAGGTCGCGGTCCTCCTGGTCGTCCAGGGGCGCGCGATAGTCTTCGCCCATCCCGGAGATCAGGGGGAGGGCCGACCGGATCGGGCCTTCGTCCAGCCGGAACGTCGCCCCCCAGGGGGATGGATTCCCGCTCCAGTCCGCTTCGAGGTCGGCCCGACCGTCGACGATTTCGAGCCGCCAGCGCAGCCGATGCTCGGTCCAGCCGTCGTGGTGAATCGCTACGATCCGCATCCGAGCGGCCCTCCTTGAGGTCGACCGCCCGCCGGGCGTCACCGCCGGGCCGGGGCGGGTCGGGCGACCTCCAGGTGGGTGATCTCCAGGTCGACCGGCCGCTTCTCCGGCCCGCTATAGGTGATCACAAACTCCTTGATGTGAGCAAGTCCGGGGGTCGCGGGGAGCTGGACGCGGACCTCGGCCTCGCGGCCGCCGGTGTCGTCGAGTCGGGCGAAGATCTGGCGGGGGATCAGGCCCGAGGCGTCCGAGGCGGGGGGGGCGGGCTTGAGGTCGATGGTGATCGGGTCGAGGGCGCCGGCCGACTTGTATCGGATCGTCAGGAGCCCGCCGGAGAGGTTGGCACCGTCGGGGCCGGCCGGGAGGCAGGCCACCCCGAAGCCGTCGATCCGGTCGCCCCGGACCCGGAAGGAGGGCCCCTCGCGGCCGGCCCGGAGGGTGCTCCCCTTGCCGGTCCAGGCGAAGACCTGGTTGCTGGCGGCCAGGAGGTCGGCGCCCTCGCCGGGCTCGAAGAAGGCATCCAGCCGGGCGGCCAATCCCCTGGCATCCAGATAGCGCTTCATGTGATCCGATCCCCGGCCGATCAGCCCCAGGGCCAGGGTCAGGGTGTGGGCGGTGGTCTGGAAGGCGATCGGCCCCTTGCGGGCGACGTTGTACCCCTCCCAGGGGCCGTGGTCGGTGAACAGGGAGGCGATGGTCGGGCGGTTGGCCGCCAGGAATGCCTCGACCTCGTCCGGGGCGATCGAGTAGGCGACGCCCAGGGTGTAGAGCGAGGCGGCGTCGACGATCCGGGGCTTGGGGCTGACCGTGATCTCGGGGATCCCGACGCTCCCGGTGTACTGCGTCCCGTCGCCGGTGTACGACTCGGAGAGGAAGCCGGGCAGGCCCTTGCTCGCCGCGAAGTCGACCTCGACGGCCACCATGGAACGGAGCAATGACCGCCAGCTCGGGCGGTCGCGCTCGCCCATCGCCACCGAGAGCCCGAACGACTGGAACGCCGAGCCCTCCCACGGGGCCAGGACGACGAGGTCGCCCCCGTCCCGGGTCTTCGTCCGGGGCCGGTACGCCTTCATCTTGAAGCCGAGGTTGCCGATCGCCTCGGCCGGGATCCCGAACCGGGCGGCGATGAACGTGGCGGGACCTCGGAACTCGTTGACCAGGTAGTCCATGTGGCCGGTCGTCCAGTTCCCCTTCAGGTCCTCCCAGCCGAACAGGCGGTCCTTGGTCGCGTTCCAGCCGAAGTAGAACAGGCCGGCCTTGGCGTCAAACAGGCGGGTATAGCCGCGCCGCTGGGCGTCGAGGAACCCTTCCAGCTCCGATCGGAGGGCGACGATCGCGGGCCTGTCCTTGATCTCGGGGGTCAGGAGGGCGCCGATGGACTTGGCGACCGAGGCGGAGAGGTTGGCGTTGTCGCCGAAGACGAGCATGACGACCCGGGCGTCGAGCAGGGCCATGACCTTCTGGCGGGTGGGCTCGTCGCGGAAGGGGGCCAGGGGGCCCTGGAAGTGGTCGTAGCCGTACCTGGCCCCCCGCTGGATGGCGGCCTCCTTGCCGTCGGTCCGGGGGACGATCCAGCCGATCTCGCGGAGGGCGTTCCAGACGGCCTCGCCTTTGGCGGGCCCGAAGGCGTCGAGGAACTTCGATTTGTCGACGTCGGAGGCCAGCGGGCCCAGCCGCTTGCCGGTGGCAAGGTCGAGGAAGTTGCCCAGCAGGCCCTCGGCGGCGAGCTGGGGATTGCGCTGGTCTTCGCGGAGGGTCCTGACCAGGCGGGCGAGCTGCTCCAGGGCCAGGTCGCGGGGGAGCGGGGGCGTGTCGGCGTTGCCGGCGACGACCTCGGCCAGCAGCTCCATGTAGAGGCCGATCGCGGTGAGCTGGGTGAACGACCGGAGGAACAGGCCCCGGGCCGGGTCCTGGTTCCACCCCTCGACCGGGTAGCCCGAGGCCGGGTCGACCAGCTTGTTGGCCGGGTCGACGTACCGGAAGGCGTTCTCCAGCAGGGCCCGGGCGTTGGGATGCGCGGGCGGGATGGTCGGGAACCGCGCGGCGGTCGCGGGGGGCTCGGGCTTGTCCTCGGCGGGGGCTTCTCCCCCGACGGCCGCCGCGACGGCGAGGGCCGTGGCCGTGACGGCCGCCCGGGTGGCCCGGCCTGGCCCGATCCGCTTCGAGTGCTTGTCCATCGGCCTTGTCCTTCGGGTGGGTGATTTCAGGTGGCGATGGTCGGTCGCCCGGAATCGACGGGCGACGGGGGCGCATGGCGCCCGCCGGGGTCGGGCGGCAGGGGGCTCGCCGAGACGTCGCGGTCGACCCGGGGCGATCCCAGGTCGGCGGCGGCCTCGATCCCGGCCGGGCCGACCACCGCGCCGGCGACCAGCCGGACGCCGAGGACCCCTTCGAGGGCCTGGCGGAACATCCAGCCGGCGGCGCCCGTATACCCGTTCCAGATCATCCGGCCGGGGTCGAAGGTGGTCACCATGTCGGCCGCCTGCTGGTTGGGCTGGCCGCCGTAGGTCTCGATCTCGCCGGGCGCCGTGTGGGGGATGGCCGAGATCTTCCGCCAGAGCCGATAGGCCGTCTCGCGGAACTGGCGGGCGTCGTCGAGGTTCCCCCGGGCCGATGCCCGATCGGCCAGGATCCGGGCGGCGCCGACGAGCCACTGGACGCCGTGGCAGTACATCCCGTTCTCGCGGACGCCCTCGGGATACCACGAACTCCGGCCGAGGTAGGGCTTGGTATCCTCGCGGAGCGGGGGCCAGCCCAGGAGGATGGTGTTGTCCTTCTCCAGGGCCCGCAGGGCCGTCTCGAACACGACCCGGCCGCGATCGGGGTCGATTCCGGACATCACGGCCCAGGCGGCGGTGAGGGCGTCGATCTCCCAGACCCCGCTGTCCTTCAGGCCGATCTCGGTCCCGTCGTCGTGGATGGCGCGGAGGTATCGGTCGTCGCGCCAGGTCCGCTCCAGGGCCGCGCCCAGGTCCTTCATCCGGGCGAGGTAATGGTCGGCCCGCTCCCGGCCGTCCTTCCGGGCGACGATCGGGGCCATCCGCTCCAGGATGTAATGGAGGAAGAAGCCGAGCCAGACGCTCTCGCCCCGGCCCTGGCTGCCGATCTCGTCGAGGCCGTCGTTCCAGTCGCCGGTCCCGATCAGGGGGAGGCCGTGGGCCCCCATCCGCCGGCCGAGGACGAGGTCGATCGACCGGAGGGCGTGGCGGTAGACCGTGTCCTCGCGGGACGACCGGAGCGGGTCGAACCCCATCCCGTGCTTCCCCTCGGGGAGGGGCGGGAAGGGGATCTCGGATTCGAGGTAGGGCGTCCGCTCGTCCAGGAGCGAGTCGTCGCCGGTCGCCCCGACGTACTCGACCACCCCCCAGGCCAGCCAGAGCAGGTTGTCCGAGGCGTGGGTCCGGGCGGCGAACCCGGTCCGGCCGTCCTGGAGCCGGTGGAACCAGTGGACCACGTCCCCTTCCAAAAACTGCTGCGAGGCGTGGAGGATCACCTGCCGGCGGGCGACGGCCGGGTCCATCCAGAGCAGGTTGATCGAGTCCTGCAACTGGTCGCGGAAGCCGAACGCCCCGCTCGCCTGGTAGAACCCCCGGCGGGCCCAGATCCGCTCGGCGAGGGCCTGGTACTTGAGCCAGTCGAGGTATCCGTCGAACTCCGGGCTGGCCGTCTCCACCCGGACCGTATCCATCAGCGATGTCCACCACCGGCGCGTTTCTTCGAGGCCGGCCAGGGCGCCCGCCACGTCCCGATACTTGCGGATGACCGCCTCGGCGGTGGCCCGGTCGGCGGCCTGGCCCATCACCACGACCAGGGACCTCTCGCCCCGCGCCGGGACCTCCAGCGTGGCCAGGAACGCGGCGACCGGGCGGTCGTCCGGGGTCGGCGCGGGGTCGGACGTCCCCCGCTCGACGAGGGCGGGCCGGGCGACGTCGCGGCCCGGGCCGAAGAACCGGCCGCGGACGATCTCGGTCCGCTCGGGGGCCTCGGAGATCGCGGCGAAGGCGGGGCCGGTCCGGTAGGTGTTCCGGGGGTTCTCGAAGAACAGGGCGTGGAGCCCGGCGTCGGCCCGGACCTGGAGCGGCCCGGCGTGCTCGGGCTGGCCGGCCAGGACCATCTGGAAGTAGGGCGCGACCCGGAGCCGCCGGGGGCGGTCGGACGCGTTCCGGACCGTCAGGAGGTAGACGCCGGCCGGGTCGTCGGGCGGGACGAAGACGGTCAGCTCGGTCTCGATCGGGCCTTTCTTCATATGAAAGGTGGCGGTGCCGTCGACACCGAACCCGGCCTCGTGGGCGGCCTCGGCGTCGTTGGTCGGGTGATAAGTGGGCGAGAACCACTCGCCGGTGGCCGGGTCGTGGAGGTAGAACGCCTCGCCGGGGACCTCCCGGGTGACGGTGTCGGGCCAGTCGGGGGTGAGCCGGTTCTGCTGGGCGTTGACGCTCGACGAGGTGTGCAGGCCCCGGTTCGTGACCGCGACCACGTGCCCCAGGGCGTTGGACATCGTGTGGTCGAACGGCCGGGGGGTGAACGGCGTCCGGACCGTCATCGTCCGGCCATCCTCGGAGAAGTCGTGATAAGGGAGGGGAGTCCCGGGCGGGACCTCGCCGTGCCCGATCGGGTGGTATTCCTTCCGCCTCCGGGCCGGGGCGACTTCCAAAGCCCCCGGGATCGCCAGGGCCCGGGAGATCAGCCCGATGGCCGCCGATTTGTCGGCGACCATCCCGATCAGGATCCGGGCCCGGGCCGACCCCCGGGCCGGGACGTCGAGGCCCAGGAGCAGGCTGCCGATCGGGTCGAAGGTCGGGTGGGCGTCGGTGTCCTGGTGGGCCGAGAAGGCCAGGGTCTCCAGCGCCCGGGGGTCGCTGAGGTTCCGGGCCCGGCCGATGAAGTCGACCCGCGAGGTGAGGAACCCCTCGGGCGTCGCGTCGGAGGCGAGGATGCCCATCGCCCGGCCGTGCTTGTCCCAGGCCAGGACGGCATGGAGCCCGGCGGCATACTCCATCTCGGCGAACAGGCGGTTGTACTGGGTGTGGCCCCGGTCGGCGTCGGGCCGGTTCAGGACCCACTCCAGGTAGGGGACGACCATGACCCGCCGGGGGGAGTCGGACGGGTTCTCGACGGCGACCTCCCAGACCTCCGCCGGGTCGCCCGGCCCGGCCAGCCGGATCGTGACCGAGGCCCGGAGGCCGTCCCGCTCGGCCGCGACCCGCAAGGAGTCGTCGACCCGCTCGACCTCCGGGAAGCCGCCCGGGAAGTTGCCGATCAGCGGCCAGGATCCCGACCCGTCGACCAGGAACAGGGCCCGGCCGGCCGGATCCAGAAAGTCATAGGACCGCCGGGAGACGTCGAACCCCCGGGCCTTGTCGCGAGAGACGACCTCGCCGGTCGCGGCCACCGTCACCTCGTACTCGGTGTTCGCCAGCGACCAGGCCCGCGGCGACCGGGCCCCGGCCCGGGACCGGATCGATCGGACGGCCGCATAAAGGGCCGAGGCCGCGGCGGCCGCGCCCGCCAGGATGGGCAGCTTCTCGGCCCACGGCAGGGCCATGAGCGCGGCCATCGTGCCGGGACCGGCCTCGCCCCGGAGGGCCTGGGCTCGGCCCCAGGCGACGTCCCAGTCGGCCCCCCGGGGGATGTAATACGGGATCAGCAGGGGTGCCCAGGTGGTGAACCGCTTGACCCCTTCCGGGATGCACCGGGCGGTCGCCGCCGGGGCGATGAACCGCGACAGCCGGTTGTCGAGCCGGTCCATCCCCAGGAAGCTGAGGTTGACCAGCGTGGCCACCCGGAGGCCCATGTGGTCGAGCCAGATCAGGACCCGGACGCCGTCATACGCCACCAGCGAGATGAAGACCTGGAGGCTCCAGGCCCGGAAGGCGTCGGGGGACATGGTCGCGTCGCGGGCGATGGCCAGGCCCGTCCGGATGGCGCCGTCCTGGTTGTACCAGGTCGGGTCGCCCATCGGCCGGAGGAAGGAGTTGATGATCGGCGACATCCAGAGGCCCCACCGCAGCACCTCGATCATGTTCTGCGAGAGCTGCGCCAGGCCGTCGCGGGTGAACAGGGCCCGGATCGGCGCCGATTCCTTCTGGAAGTACGCCGCCATGAACGTCCGGTTGATCGCGAACAGCCAGGCCGGGACGGCCCACGAGATCACCCCCAGCAGCGACTCGGCGAACAGGAGCTTGACGCCCCCGGACACCGTCCCCAGGTTGATCAGCCCCCAGTTGCTCAGCAGGGCCCGCTCGATGAACGGCGTCGGGGCCGCATCCACGGCGAGGTAGCGGCCGAACTTGGCCGCCACCACCCCCACCTGCGTCGAGTCGAGGTAAAACCCGATCGCCGCCCCGATGAACCCGCCCAGGATCGCCTGGACCGCATACACCCGCCCCGACCGGACCCGCCCGCGCCCCCGGGTCGAGGCGAACAGGTCGGCCAGGAAGTTGATCCCGGCGAACGCTGCCACGCCCACCCCGGCCCCGAACCAGGACCGGGTCGCCATCGACTCCCCGGCGACTGCATGCGACAGTCCCAGTCCCAGCCCCAGGCCGACCGCCGCGCCCCTCGCATAAAGGAGGGGGTTGGCGTAGCTCCTGGCCACCCGCCGGAAGAACGCCTGGCTGCCGTCGAACGTCTCGAAGATCGTCTTGACCATCGGGAACGCCACCGCCCCGAACAGCAGGCCGGCGACCGCAGGATACCCCTCGGCCAGGTCCGGGACCGGCCGGATCGTCCAGAGCGCCCCGAGCCCGTACAGCAGGCCCATGAACGTCCCGCTGTAGACCATCCCCTTCTTCATCCCCAGGACGGGATGCCCGACGGCCGACTCCTCCGAGGGGGCCGAGCCCCGGAGCGCGTCCAGCAGGAGGCCGGTAATCAGATAGACCTCGGCCCAGAGCCCCGCCTGGGATAGCGCGGCGGCCGCCACCGCGCCGAGCATCCGCCCCCAGGCGTTTAGCCCGGCCATCGCCGGGCCCGACCCGTAATCGGCGATGGAAGGCGCCACGACCGCGGCGACCGCGACCGCCAGGAACGCCAGGTGGGCCCGGATCGACCGGAGCCCCCGGCCCTTCGTCGCCAGGCCGAGCCCGAGGGCGACCGCCTCGTTGAACCCGAACAGGACCAGGACCCGGCCCAGGGCCCCGAGCAACTCGGGCCGATCCGCCAGCGACCCGGACGTCAGCCGGTCGCCCAGGCCGTTCATCAGCCCGGCCGAGGACAGCAGGACCAGCGACCCGACCGCGTACGGCGTCCCCACGATCAGGGCCGAGGCCACGGCCCCCGGGTGCTTCCCCGTCATCGCCAGCCGGTTGGCGACGGCCAGGTGATACGCGAAGGCCGCGACCATGGCCACGAACTGGCTCAGTTGGAGAGCATCCGGCCAGCCGCCCGGCGCCTGGAGGATCCCCATCGGGCTGCTCGACGCCGCCAGGAGTCCCGTGGCCAGGGCGTCCCGGAAGACCTCCCCGGCGGTCGGGACCTCGCCGACGAGCCCGACCTTCCACCAGGCCGCGACGGCCGCGCCCGCGACCGTGGCGACCATCGCGGCCCGGAGCGCATCCGCCCCGCCCCGGCCGCCGATGTCGAAGATCGTCAGCGCCAGGCCGACGATCAGGACGGTCCCCACGCCCTGGACCAGGTCCCGCGCCGGGCCCGGAGGCCGGGCCTTCCCATGTCCCGGACGACGGCCGGAGGCCGCCCAGGCCAGGGTCGCCAGCAGGCCCAGGAGCCCGGCGACGGCCGAGACCAGGCCCACCCGGGCGACCGGCGACTCGCCGACCTTGCGGATCCAGGGGAGGTTGTCGAAGGTGACGTCGAACGAGATCGAGCCCGAGGCCACCTCGGCGTCGCCGACCCGGCCGACCGAGACGACGACCTCGTTCAGCGACCCGATCGCCTTCCAGTCGAGCGGGTGCTGGGCTTGGGTCCAGTCGGGGCCGAGGCCCAGGGGGATCTTCTGGATCCCCGCCGTCCCCTTGATCTCCAGGGTCGCGGCGACATTCCGGGCCGCGTCGGGGTCGGTCGCCCGGGCGGCCAGGGAGACGGCGTCGTGGTGGTCGGCGTCGAGCAGGGAAAACCCCTTGGCCCAGATCCCGGCGGCTGTCCCCCGGGGCAGGGAGTAATCGAGCTTCAGGAACCCGTGGCCGACGGCCGGGTCGGACGCCGGGCCCGCCGTCGCCCGGGCGGCCCCGACGTTGAACGCCCCCGACTGCGCCGCGTCGACCAGCCGCTTCGGGGGCGACGCCGCCCACGCCGGGGCCGCGACGAGGACCGCCAGCGATCCGACGAGGGCCCAGGCCATCCGATCCAGTCGTCCGTCGACCAAGCTCCTATCCTCCTCCGGAGGCCGCCCCCTCCCGGCGCGGCGCGTCGGCCGGCCCGCGATCGGCGGGCCGGCCCGGACGTCTCGAATCGTGGGATCCCGCGAGAGGGTGGATAATAGCCCGTCCCGCCGGCCGTCGCCACCTCCCGCCCCGGGGCGGCCCCGAGGCCGGGCCCCCGGATCCCGCGATCTTCGGATGCAAATCCTTGCAAGGGTCGGATGGATCTGCTACCATCCACGTCGCCCCATCTCGCCCGATCCCCCGGCGGGCCACCTCCTCGGCACCGGCCGGAGTCTCCTCCGCAACCCGATCGATCCCCGACGCCGCCGGTTCGGTATTCCCGGGAAGGTCCGGCGCGGGGCCCTTCTGCCGAGGCCCGGTCCGCATGACGATCTCCGCCGCCCGGGCGGTCCGGCCCGGGCTCGCCGCCTGGGCCCTCTGGTCGACGGCGGTCGCGGCGATGGCCGACGGGCCCGGTCCGGTCGACCGCCCGCCGACGTTCTCCCGGGACGTGGCGCCGATCCTCCAGGCCCGGTGCCAGTCGTGCCACCGGGCCGGCCAGGTCGGGCCGTTCCCTCTGGAGTCGTACGAGCAGGCCCGGAAGCGCGCGGGGGACATCGTCTCGGTGGTCGAGGGCCGGCGGATGCCGCCCTGGGGGCCGGCCGCCGGGTTCGGCCCCGCCCTCCGCCACGACCGGTCGCTCTCGCCCCGGGAAGTCGCCGTGCTCGCCACCTGGTCCGACTCGGGCGCCCCCCGGGGCGACGACCGCGACCTCCCCCCGCCCCGGAAGTTCGCCGAGGGCTGGGCCCTCGGCACGCCCGACCTCGTGCTCGAACCGGCCGAGGACTTCCGGGTCCCCGCCTCGGGCCCCGACATCTACCGATGCTTCGTGATCCCGACCGACCTGCCGCGCGACGTCCACATCTCGGCCGTCGAGTACCGCCCGGGGAATGCCCGGGTCGTCCACCACGCGATGGCCTTCGTCGAGACCGCGGGAGCCGGCCGGAGGCGGGACGAGGCCGAGCCGGGCCCGGGGTATACCTCGTACTCGGGGGCGGGCGTCGACATCGTCGGCGACCTCGGCGGATGGGCACCCGGCAACGAGCCGACGCCCCTGCCCGACGGGGTCGGCCGGTCGCTCCCGCGCCGGGCCGACGTGATCCTCCAGGTCCACTACCACCCGGGCGGCAAGCCCGAGGTCGACCGGACCCGGATCGGGCTCCACCTGGCGCGGAAGCCGGTCCGCCAGACCCTCCAGTGGAAGGGCGTGATGAACCTCGACTTCCGGATCCCGGCGGGCGAGGCCGACGTCCGGGTCAAGGCCACCTGGGCCGTCCCCGTCGACGTCGAGGTCCTGGCCGTCGCCCCGCACATGCACCAGATCGGCCGGGAGATGCGGATCACCGCCGCCCTGCCCGACGGCCGGTCCGTCGACCTGATCCACGTCCCCGCCTGGGACCCCGGCTGGCAGGGGACGTACACCTTCGAGAAGCCGGTCCGCCTGCCCCGGGGCTCGGTCGTCAAGGTGGTCGGCCGGTTCGACAACTCGGACCACCCCCGGAACCCCCACCGCCCGCCCCGGCCGGTGAGGCAGGGCCCCGGCTCGGCCGAGGAGATGTGCGTCGGCTACCTGGCCGTGGTCAAGGCCGGCCAGGACCTGACCCGGCCCGGCGAGAAGGACGACCTGTTCGCCACCCTCGTCGACCAGCACCTCCGCGACCTCCGCCGCGACCAGGCCGCCCGCAAGCGGCGATGAGGCCGCCGCCTCGCGAGTGGCGTCGGGACTTTCACCAAGGCCCACCCGTCACCGGGTCCCGTCGGGCAGGGGGACCTGGGTCCGGTGCTTGAGGTAGGCGAACAGGTCGCGGACCTCGCCCTCGGCCAGGGGGTCGAGCAGCCCCTCGGGCATCATCGAGAGCGGCGAGGACGCGACCCGCTCGACCTCGCCCAGGTTGAGGACCGCGGCCTCGGTCGGCGTCTGGAGGGTCAGCGTCCTGTCGGTCCGGGCGCGGACCAGGCCGTTGAGGACCCGGCCGTCGGCCATCGCGACGACCGACACCCGGAAGGCGGCGTCGACCACGGCGGACGGGTCGACCACGTTCTCCAGGAGGTAATCGAGGTTGTCGCGGCCCGAGCCGGTCAGGTCGGGGCCAATCTCGCCGCCCTGGCCGTAGAGCCGGTGGCACGAGCCGCAGGCCCGGCCGAACAGGGCGCGGCCCCGGCCGAGGTCGGCCTTGCCCAGCTCCTCGGGCGTGAGCCGGGCCCTGAGCCGGGCGATCGCGGCCCGCTTGTCGGCCGACGGGTCGCGGAGCTCGCCCCAGGCCTCGGCGAGCCGCCGCGACAGGTCGGGGTCGCCCAGGCTCCGGACCTGCCGGGCGTGGTAGGCCGAGACGTCGCCCCGGGGGATCGACCCGGCGGCCATCGCGTCGAGCAAGGCCCGGGCGAAGGCGGGGCGGGCGACCAGGGCCTCGATCACGGCGGGACGCTCCGAGGGGTGGAACGACCGGTAGTTCGCCGCCAGGCTCCGGCCGATCGCCGGGTCGTCGAACAGGGCCAGGCCGCCGACGGCCGACGCGTTCAGGAACCGGACGCGGAGGAGCCGCTCGCAGACCGCCCGGAGGTCCGGCGGCCGGGCCTCGATCAGCCCCTTCAACGCGGCCCGGCGGGCGTCGAGGTCGGCCTTGTCGTCGAGGGCCAGCCGCCTCAGCTCGTCCAGGGCCCGGCCGTCGCCGAACAGGACGCCCAGCTCGCGGGACCGGTCGCGCGCGGCCGGGTCGTCGAGCCCCCCGACCAGCCGGTCCCACCCGGCGGGCTTGGTGGCCTTCCGCCAGCCCCGGAGCCCTTCGGCGAGCCCCTGGACGATATCGGCCGGCAACCCCCGGTCGGCGGAGTCGGCCGCGAGCTTCAGCAGCGCCTCGACGGGGCCGGGGTTGCGGTCCAGGTCCTCGGCCAGCCGTCGGGCGATCAGCCGGCGGGTCGTCGGCAGGGCGCACCCCCCGGCGAGCCGGGCCAGGGCCGAGGGGTCGGCGTCGGCGACCGGGATCAGGCCGTACCAGATCAGGAGCGGCAGGTTGTGGTCGCCCGCGTCCTCCTTCCGGGCCAGGAGCGGCGCGGCCAGCGCGGGCCGGAGGCCGACCGGGAGCCGCTGGAGCGTCGAGGCCAGCGCCAGGCGGACCAGGCCCGACCCGTCCTCGCGGGCCATCCGGGCGAGCTCGTCGAGCAGGCCCGGCGGCGGCTCGACGTCGGGGCCCGGCCGATGGCCGGCGATGTCGTCGATCGGCATGGAGTCGGTGAGGAGGCGGATCGCCCAGGCGCGGAGGGCCTCGTGGTCGTGGCCGAGGAGCGGGCGGAGCGTCGCCTGATCGGCCGCCCCGAGGACGTGGAGCGACCCGAGGGCCCGGATCTTCCGGGCCGGGTCGGGGTCGTCGGCCAGGATCGCCTTCAAGCCGCCGGCCGCGGCTTCGAGGCGGTCGCCCCGGGCGAGCCGGTCGGCGAGCTGGCGGCGGGCCATCCGGGCGAACCACTCGTTGGGGTGGCGGTGGAAGTCGACCAGGGCGGCGACGTCGGACCGGGTGAGGTCGACGGCCCCGGCCCGTTTCGGCTCGCCATGGGTGATCTTGAAGATCCGGCCCGAGGTCCGGACGACGCCGGTATTCTCGTGGCACTCGCCCGAGTCGTTCCAGTCGAGGACGAACACGCCGCCGTCGGGCCCGTAGCCGAGGTCGATCCCCCGGAAATTCGGGTCGGCGGCGAAGAAGCGGTCGGGCTCGTGGCGGCCGACGAAGCCGGATCCCGAGCGGTCGAGCCGCTCGACGTTGGCCCGGCGGCCGTGGAAGTTGAGGGTCAGGAGCTTGCCCCGGTCCTGGGCGGGCCATTGATCGGCCAGGTAGATCATCAGGCCGCTGTGGGCGTGGCCGCCGCCCCGGCGGTCGTGCTCGCCCGAGGCGGACCGCGAGTCGCTCCAGTCCCGGGCGGTGTCCCAGTGCCAGTGGTCGGCGTGCTGGTCGATCAGGGCATAGGCGCGGGGGTTGGGGTCGACCGTGTGGGGCCGGACGAAGTGGGCCCCGGGGATGGCGTGCCAGAGGTGGCCGTTGACGGTGTTGATGAAGAACGCCTCGCCGAGGGCGTCCCAGTCGTGCCCCCAGGGGTTGGTGGTCCCGTGGGCAAGGACCTCGAACCGGCCCGATCGGGGGTGGAACCGCCAGAGCCCGCCATGGAGGGGGACCCGGGCGGGGTCGGCGGCGCCGGGGCGGCCGACCCGGCCGGGGGCCGAGGCCCCGGACCGGCCGTGGAGCCAGCCGTCGGGCCCCCATCGGAGGCCGTTGGCGAAGTTGTGATAGTTCTCGGCGGGGACGGTGAAGCCGTCGAGGACGACCTCGGCGGGGCCGTCGGGCCGGCCGTCGCCGTCGCGGTCGGGGACGAACAGGAGCTGGGGCGGGCAGAGGAGCCAGGCGCCGCCGAGGCCGACCTCGACGCTGGTGAGCATCTGGACGTCGTCGGTGAAGGTCGACCGGCGGTCGAACCGGCCGTCGCCGTCGGCGTCCTCGAAGATCAGGACCCGGTCGCGGTGGCGGAGGTCGAACCGGGCCGACCGCTCGGCGTAGGTGTAATTCTCGGCGACCCAGAGCCGGCCCCGGGCGTCCCAGGCCATCGCGATCGGGTTCCGGACGTCGGGCTCGGCGGCGAAGACCGCGGCCCGGAACCCCTCCGGGACCCGGAAACCCGCGGCCGCCCGATCGGCGGGCACCGCGCGGGCTGGGTCCTTCTCGGTGTCGCGGACCTCGGGAAAGTCGTCGGCCGGGGCCGGGGCCGGGGCCGGGCCGGCCGCGACGGCGGCCAGGGCCATCGCGGCCCACCATCGGGCGGGGGAGACTCGGGTCATGGGCGTGGTCCGGCGGTTGGGGGTCGATCCCGGGGATCGGTCCAGCTTAACGGCCGCCGGCCGCCCCGTCACGCGGGCGGCCCCGTCGGGTCCGGCGCGATTAAACCGGCCTCGCAACCTGCAGAACCGGCATGATCGGGCCGATAAAGGGGCTATCGGACGTAGCGATGTTGTCGATCCTATCCACGGGGCCCGGCCCATGAAATCCTCGCCCTTTCGCGGAGCGCCTCGCCGAGGCCGGATCGGGGCGACCGCCGGTCTCGCCGCGGCGCTGGCGGTCGCGATCTTCGCCGGCGGATCGGCGGCGCAGGAGCCCGCCGAGCCGCCGCCCCCGCCGCCCCTCGGCGGCTTCTCGCCCCGGCTGCCGATGGTCCCGCCGGCCCGGGACCCGGCGCCGGCCCGGTCGATCGTCGAGGGCGTGGGCTCGCCCTCGTCGGCGATCGAGATCAAGGTCGGCCAGGGCCGATTCCTCTCGCTCCGGGAGGACCTGATCGTCCCCGGCCAGCCGGCGCCCTTCCTGGCGGTCGGCGACCCGGGCGTGGTCGACTTCTTCCAGGTCGGCCCCCGCCAGCTCCGCCTGATCGGCAAGAGGATCGGGACGACCGACCTGTCGTTCACCACCGGCGCGGGGCGGACGTACGATTACGAGGTCCAGGTGGTCGCCGACCTCGACGTCCTCCGGGCCGAGCTCCGGCAGATGTTCCCCGACGCCTCGCTGAGGCTGTCGCAGATCCGGGAGCGGGTCGTGATCGAGGGCCAGGCCCGCGACGCGGCGCAGGTGTCGCGGATCGTCTCGACGGTCGACGCCTACATCCGGTCGGTCCAGGCCCTCCGGATCGCCGGGCAGGTGGGCGACGTCCAGAACGTGGCCCTGCCGGCCAACCCCGACGCCCCCCCCGGCCCGCCCCGTCCGGCCGGCGCCCCGGACGCGGCCCCGGCGGCCGGATCGCTGCTGCCCGCATTGCCCACCGGCACGCCCGTCGGCTTCGGCACGGCGCAGGGGAGCGGGGCCGCCACCGGCCCGGTCCCGGTCTCGCCCGGGGCGATCGCGGCCAACCAGATCGCGACCAACCAGCTCCAGGTGATCAACCTGATCCGCGTGCCGACCTCGCAGCAGGTCCTGCTCAAGGTCCGGGTGGCGGAGCTGAACCGGACGGCCTTCCGCCAGATCGGGGCCGACTTCTCGGCCGCGGTCCCCGGGATCAACGCCCTGTTCGGCTCGCAGATCGCCGGCAATGCCCTGACCAACGGGCTGAACGTGGGATCGCAGGGGACGTTCTACGGCAAGTTCGGCGACCAGAACAACTTCATCTTCGTGCTCGACGCCCTCCGGCGGAACAACATCCTCAAGATCCTGGCCGAGCCGAACCTGATCGCCCTGAACGGCCACCAGGCCAATTTCCTCGCCGGGGGACAGTTCCCGGTCCCGGTCAGCCAGGGGAACTCGGGGGTCGGCGGCAACGGCGGGATCTCGGTCCAGTTCAAGGACTTCGGCGTCCGGCTGGCCTTCCTGCCGATCATCCAGGACAACGAGACGATCCGCCTGACCGTCGACCCCGAGGTCAGCACGGTCGACTTCTCGATCGGGACCACGCTGGTCCCCGGCGGGACCCCGACCCCGGGCCTGAACACCCGGAGCTCGCACACCACCGTCGAGCTGAAGCAGGGCGAGACGCTGGCCATCGCCGGGCTGATGCAGCTCAGCCTCGACGCCCAGACCCAGCGGCTCCCCGGGCTCGGCGACCTGCCGTACATCGGGGCCTTCTTCAGCAACAACACGAGCAGCCGGATCGAGAAGGAGCTGGTCGTCACCGTCACCCCCTACATCGTCGAGCCGATGGCCCCCGGCCAGGTCCCCGCCGGGCCGGGCGAGGAGGTCCTCGAGGCCAACGACCTCGAATTCTTCTTCCTCAACCGGATCCAGAGCCGGACCGGGCTCGACAAGCGGTCGACCACGACTTATGACGACCCGTTCCACCTGATCCGCCGCTCGATCGTCGAGAAGAAATACCTGGTCGGGCCCTCGGGCTACTCCAGATGACCGGGCGGATGATGGCCGCGTTACCCCGAACGGGGAGGGATCGGATGTCACAGAATCGTTGCCGGCGCCGGGTCGCCGGCTTGATCCTCGGGCTCGGGCCGGCGGCGGCCATGGCGCAGGACCTGCCGCCGGCCATCCCGCCGCCGGGCGCCCCGGCCGGGCCGGTCGTCGTCGGGCCGGCCGTCGACGACGCGCCGGTCGCCCGCCCCGCGCCGCCGGTGGTGGTCGTCCCGCCGGGCGGGATGCAGCCGACCTGGGCCCCCTGGGTGCCCGACCCGGCCGCCCTGGAGCGGCCTTGCCCCAGGCACGCGGCCCGCAAGGCGGGGTCGTGGCACTGGCGGCGGCTCCAGGGCAAGTTCCTGGGCTACCCCGAGCTGTTCGAGCCCCGGCCGCTGGGCGCCTCGCTCTACGATCACGGCCGGATCATGGTCGCCAACGGTGCCCAGGCCAAGCTGGCCCTGTACAACTTCGACTTCGTCCCGGGGTCGTCCGAGCTGAGCCCCCGGGGCGTCGACCAGCTCGCCCGGGTCGCCGCGCAGCTCGCCGTCAGCCCGTTCCCGCTGATCGTCGAGCGGACGGCGGCCGACCCCGCCCTGGCCGAGTCGAGGCGATATGCCGTGCTGGCCCGGCTGGCCCGGGGCCCTTACCCGGTCCCCTCGGAGCGGGTCCTCGTCGGCGTCCCGATCGCGAACGGGCTGTCGGGGTCCGACGCGCAGGTCATCGCCGGGAATGCCCTGGGGCGGACCCAGCAGTACGGGCCGCCGATCCCGATCAACAGCAACGGCGTGAACAGCCCGAGCGGCGTGACGACCAACTCGGGCTCGGGCATTCCCGTCCCCTGAACCGGGGCGGAAGGAGCGATCGGACCATGCCTCGACGCGATCTCGTCCGAGACGGCCTGCGGATCCTGATCCCGGCGGTCGGGATCCTGGCCGGCTGCCATCAGGCCTCGCCCCGCCACCGGGAGCACGCCTCGGCCTCGCTGCTCGACACCGGGCCCGGGACCCGGGTCGACGCCCGGAAGGCGGCCGACGTCCAGATCGCCGTCGGCAGGTCGCAGGAGGCCGAGCGGCACTTCGCCGAGGCCGAGGCCGCGTATCTCGCCGCCCTGGCGAAGGACCCGAAGCGGGCCGACGCCGAGGTCCGCCTGGCGATCCTCGCCGACCGGGCCGGGGACGACGCCAAGGCCGACCGCCATCTCGCCAGGGCCCTGAAGCTCGCGCCCCGCGACCCGGAGATCCTCTGCGACCGGGGGTACAGCCTGTACCTCCGCCGCCGTTGGGCCGACGCCGAGTCGAGCCTCAAGCAGGCCCTCGCGGTCGACCCGTCGCACGCCCGGAGCCACGCCAACCTGGCGCTGGTCCTCGCCCGCCGGGGGGACGTCGAGCCCGCCCTGGCCGAGTTCGCCCGGGCCGGCTGCGACCCGTCCGACGCCCGGGCGAACCTCGGCCTGGTCCTGGCGATGGAGGGGAGGCTGGACGAGTCGAAGCGGCAATACGCCCTGGCCCTCGCCGCCAAGCCGGGCTCGGCGGTCGCGAAGGAGGGCCTCAAGGCGTCCACCGTCGCCCTGGCCGACGCGGGCCGGAAGCGGGACCTCGGGGCCGTCGCCGCCACGGCCCGGCCCGCCGACCCCGCCATCCGCCGGGCCTCGGCGGCCCCGGCGCCCTGACCCGGGGCCGGTCGGCCCGCGGCGGGGGCGGGGGCGGGGGCGGGGAAGGTCATCGACCGCGGGCCCCGCGATCGGCTCAGGGGTAGGCCACCCGGTCGGTCGGGTCGGAGAAAAGGAGTTTCCCCGACTTGTCATAATAGCGGACCGCGGAGAGGACCAGCGAGGTGACCCGGTCGGGCCACCAGACGGGCCCGCTCCGGGCGGCCGAAAAGTTCGGGTCGTAAGCCGACAGGTCGGCGATCGAACAATTGGCCGAGACGCTGAGCATCTCGCCCGGATTCGACCCCCAGGTCGTCGATTGGCCGTTCTGGAGGCTGAAGGTCAGCGACCCGCCTTTCAGCTTGAGCCGTTGGGTCCACGTGATGGCCTCCCCGACCGTGTTCAACAGGGTCCCGCCGGGGTAGGAGACGGAGACGGGCTGGGACCCATCCGGGGAGCAGATCTCGATGCCGAAACCTCCGACGGCGAAGGTGGCCGGGTTGCCCTCCTTGTGGAAGTTGATGCTGTAGTCGGCCGAGTAGCCGAGCAGGTCGCCCTGGGTGGACATGATCATCTTCACCCCGGGCGCGTGGTTGACCGGATCGGGAGTCCCGATCGTCAGGGCCCAGTCCTCCTCGACGAGCATGGTCCCGGGGATGGTGCCGGCACGGCCCACCCCCCGGATCGCGGCGAGGCCCCCCAGCGCCAGCGCCGCCATCCGGATGCCCGCCCGTCGCCTGCTCACCAATCGAGGCCCTTCGGATCGCATGTTCTTGGCTCCTGATGGTCTGAGTGGTTCCTATCCATAATCGCGGGGACGACCGTGCCGGCCCCCGCCCGGATCGTCGCGTCAGCGGGTCAGCCGGACGACGGGGATCCCGCCCGCGCCGGGGGGAGAGAGGCCCGGGCTCGGGATCAGCGTCGGGTCGTTGCCGATCACGGCGGCCTGCACCAGGGCCTGTCCGCTCCCCTTCCCCCCCCTGACAGAGGCCATGACCCGGACCGGGGCGAGCATCACGATCGTGTAGGTCCCGTTGGCCCCGTTGCCCGGGGAAGTCCCGTCGTTGATCAGGATGGCCCGGACCAGGCCGACCGATTGCGCCAGCGCGTCGAAATTGGCCGCCCTCCAGCCCGGATCGGCCCCGATCGTGAACGTCCCCTGGGCGTTCCAGGGGGGGGACCCGGAGGGCCCCCACTGCTGGATCAGCTCCGAGGAGGATGGTTCGTTGGTGATCTCGTCGTTGAGCACGCTGTTGCTCTGGCTGCTGGTCCCGAACTGGAGCAGGCCGTCGTTGCTCGACGTCCCGTTGCTCCCCGGGTAGAGCTGCTGCTCCGGGAGGCCGTCCGGGCCCGAGAGGACCAGGCCGCTGGCCTGGTCGAACCGGAGGAGGTCCTGGCCGGTCTGCCCGGCGACCATCTTCTGATAATCCGAGAGCGACATCGTGATCGGCAGGATGGACGACCGCAGGCCGGGGAGCGGCTTGACCGAGGCGATCAGGTGCAGCTCCACGGTCGCGATGGCCGACGCCTGGAGCGTGGCCGTGGACTGGTTCATGGCGGGCGCGAACAGGAGGTTCAGCTTCCCCCCGTGGCCCGAGTCGATCCAGGTCCGCACCCGGACGCTGTTGAACGGCACGGAGCCCGTCGACACGAAGGGGCTGGTGGGCGTGATCGGGTAGGAGGAGATGCCGACGTCGACGTCGGCCTGCTTGTCCAGGACGACCGCCGACGAGTTGTTGAGGTCGTAGCCGTTGTCCTGGGCGAACGTCTGGGCCAGGGTCCGGGCCGAGGCGCTGTCCAGGACCTGGCTGCCCTGCTGGGCGGGCAGGATCAGGTTGGAAGTGCCCAGGGCCGAGGCGCCGGCCAGGGCCGCGGAGTCGGCCGCGTTCTGGAGCTGGGCGCGACAGACCGCCACCCGCCCCAGGTCGACCGCGAAGCTCAGGATCCCCAGGAAGACGACCAGCAGCATGGCGATCATGGGGAGGACCGCCCCCCGCCTCGGCCGTCGAGGCGCATGCGATACACGGATCATCGGACCTCCGGGATGGCGAGGGGAGGCGCCCGGGCGACGCCGGGCGACGAGGGCCCTCAGGGCGACTCTTTGCGCATGATGCTGGTACTCTTCAGCGTCACGCCGCCGAAGAAGAAGGAGGGGCTCCAGGAGATCAACTTGAAGGGGACCGTGATGGACACCCTGATCCGATCGCCCGAGGCGGACTGGGGTAGGTCGGTCATCCCGGAGTTGTCCAGGTCGGTGACGGCGATCTGGGCGGCCGACGAGGGGATCGAGGAGCCGTCGAGATACGTCCGGATCCGATAGTTGACCTCATTGGCGCCGGTGCTCGAATTGCTGCCGATCGTCGAGCCGCCCAGGACCGCCAGGCGGCCGCCCTCGCGGCCGGCGTTGGCCATCAACTCCTGCGCCGACATCAATTGACCGCATTCGATGATCCCCAGGATGATCAGCGCCAGGAAGGGGAGGGTCAGGGCGTATTCCAGCGCGACGGCCCCCCGCCGCCGCCCGCCCCGACCCCGGCCCGCCCCGCTTCGGCTCGTCCCTCCCGGTCTCACGGTCGCCCCTCCTCTCGATCCCGGATGATTGATCGCGGGGGCAGGTCGGGCCGTCCCGACCTGCCCCCCGGAGAACCATAGGCCGGGATCCGGACGGGCGCCGGGCCGGTGATCATTTCGGGCTGCCGGTGCCGAGCATGGCCGTGACCTGGTACACGGCCGGCGCCAGCAGGATCACGAACAGGGCGGGGAAGATGAGCAGGAGGGTGGGGAAGAGGATCTTGGTGGCGGCCTGCTGCGCCTTCTCCTCGGCCTTCTGCCTCCGCTTGAGTCGGAGGGTCTCCGAGTGGGTCTTCAGGCTCTTGACCAGGCTGGCGCCGAACCGCTCGGACTGGCCGACGACCGAGGCGAGGCTGAGGGCCTCCTCCAGGTCGGTCCGGCGGGCGAAGTGCTGGAGGGCCTCGCCGGGGCCCCGGCCGAGCTGGATCTCGCGGTCGACGATCTTGAGCTCGCCGCCCAGGATCGGGTGGGCCGACCGCAGCTCGTCGGACACCCGCTTCAGGCCGGCCTGGAGCCCCAGCCCCCCCTCCAGGCAGATGATCAGGACGTCCAGTGCGTCGGGCAGGCCGCGGCGGATCATCATCTGCCGGCGCTTCTTGCGCTTGTCGAGCCAGAAGCTCGGGCCGATCATCCCGGCCACGAACAGGACCATCGAGATCGGCAGCGCCTGGGTGATCGGCACCAGCTTGGTCGTCGTCAGGCCCACGCCGACGACCGTCGCCAGGACCAGCATCGCCAGCTTGACGCCGAGGAAGATGTGCATCGCCTGGCGGTGATACAGCCCGGCGTGGACCATCCGGGCCCGGATCTTGGTCCGCTCGGCCTCGTCCTCGGGGACGATGATCTTGCCGATCTTGGGCAGCGCCGCGCGGGCCATCTGCGCGACGGTCTCGGGCTTCTTCTTCTCGTCGGGCCGCTCGCGGCCGGCCATGGCGTCGATCCGGGCCTCCAGCTTCCGCCCCCGGCCGGTCACGAGCACGCCGGCGATCGTCGCCAGCGCGCCGACCATGAGGAAGACTACCACCATCACGATCGCGTCGGAACTCATGCCGGAGCCCTCCCGGGGCCGGCCCCGCGGGGCCGCGTTAGACGGATTGCAGGAAGAAGCTGCCCGATTTCAGATGTCGGATTTCAGATTGCAGATCAGTGCACCGGAACAATCTTATATCTAAGATGACGCATGATTCTCCTGGATTTCGCATCAGAAGTCGAAGTTGACGATCTTGCGGATCCAGAGGATGCCCAGGACCTCGACGCCGAAGGTGGTGAAGAGGATGTCCAGGTGCTGGAGGTGGACCATGGCGTAGCCGGGGTTGAGGACCAGCAGCAGCACGAGCATCGCCGGCGGCAGGGCGGCCAGGAGCCAGCCCTGCATCCGCCCCTCGGCCGTCAGCGACCGGATCGTCCCCCGGATCTGGTAGCGCTCGCGGACGACCGCGGCGAGCTTGATCAGCAGCTCGGCCAGGTTGCCGCCGGTCTGCTGCTGGACCAGCACGGCCAGGACGAAGATCTTCAGCTCGATGACCCCGGTCCGCCGGGTCATGTCGCGGAACGTCGTCTCGGCCGAGAGCCCGAGGTTCTGCTGCTCGTAGCAGAAGGCGAACTCCGTCGCGATCGGCGCCGGGAACTCGTCGGCGACCGCCAGCAGGGCCTGGCTCAGCGTCTGGCCGGCGCGGACCACGCGGGCCATCAGGTCGAAGGCGTCGGAGAGCTGCGAGCGGAGCTTCTCCACCCGGGCGTCGCGCCGCCGCTTGACCCGGAGGAATGGGATCAGGCCGCCGACCGCCGCCGCGACCGCCGCGTCGATCGGGCTGCGGCGGGCCAGGAAGCCGACCAGCCCGATCGCCGCCGCCGTGGCGGCGCAGGTGGTCAGCACCCGGGCCGGGGTGGTGTCGATGCCCGACTGCTCGATCATCGAGGCGAACCGCTGCTTGAACGTCGGCCGGGCGTCGTCGTCGGACAGCTCGGCGGCCGTCCGGCCCAGGTCCTTGAACAGCGAGGCCTTCTTGGCCAGGCCCGCCTTCTTCTTGAGGAACTCGGCGTCGACCCGGTCGTTGAGCTTGGCCCGGTCGCGGAGGAACACGTCGGAGACCAGCTGCGAGACGGCCAGGACGCCGGTGATCACCGTCAGGGCCGCCAGCCCCGAGACCATCGCCGGGCTCATCGGGGCGCCTCCCCGTTGCGATGGCCGCCGGTGAGGATCCGCCGCTCGAACAGCTCGGTCGGCAGCTTCTCGCCGGCCGCCTCCAGCGCCTCCAGGCACTTGGGCCGGATCCCCGTGCAATAGTGGTAGCCCTGCGCCACCCGGTCCTCGTCGATCCCGGTCTGCTTGAAGACGAAGATGTCCTGCATGCTCACCACGTCCTCCTCCATCCCGACGATCTCCGAGATCTTGATGATCTTGCGGACGCCGCCCGAGAGCCGGGCCGCCTGGACGATGATCTGGACCGCCGAGGCGATCTGGCGGCGGATGATCCAGATCGGCAGGTCGAACCCCGCCATCCCGACCATCATCTCCATCCGCCCGACCGCGTCGCGGGTGTCGTTGGCGTGGATCGTGGTCATCGACCCGTCGTGGCCGGTGTTCATCGCCTGGAGCATGTCCAGCGTCTCGCCGCCCCGGCACTCGCCGACGATGATCCGGTCGGGCCTCATCCGCAGCGCGTTCTTGACCAGGTCGCGGGTCATGATCGCCCCCTGGCCCTCGATGTTCGGCGGCCGGGTCTCCATCCGGACCACGTGCGGCTGCTGGAGCTTCAGCTCGGCGGCGTCCTCGATCGTCGCCACCCGCTCGTCCTCCGGGATGAACGCCGACAGGGCGTTCATCAACGTCGTCTTGCCCGAGCCGGTGCCGCCCGAGACCACCATGTTCACCCGGGCCCGGGTGCAGGCCGACAGGAAGTCGACCATCTCCTGCGTGATCGCCTTCTTGTCGACCAGGTCCTTGAACTGGAGCGGCGTCTTGGACGACCGCCGGATCGACAGCAGGGTGCCGTCCAGCGCCAGCGGCGGGATCACCGCATTGACGCGCGAGCCGTCGGGCAGCCGGGCGTCGCACAGCGGCGACGTCTCGTCGACCCGCCGGCCGACCCGGCTGACGATCCGCCGGACGATCTCGATCAGGTGCTTCTCGTCGTTGAAGACGACCTCGGAGCGGCTCAGCCGGCCCCGACGCTCGACGTAGACCACCTTGGGCCCGTTGACCAGGATGTCGGACACCGTCGGGTCGCGCATCAGGACCTCCAGCGGCCCGATCCCGAACGTCTCGTCCAGCACCTCGCCCACCAGCCGCTCGCGCTCGGCCAGGCTGAGCAGGTCGTTGCTCTGGCGGCAGAGCTGCTCGGCGCCCCGGCGGACCTCCTCGCGCAGCTCGTCCTCGTTCATCGAGCCCATCGCCGAGAGGTCCATCTCGGAGATCAGCTTCTGGTGCAGGTCCTTCTTGATCCCCAGCATCCGCTCCTCGGCCGAGGGGGGGACCAGCGGGGTCTGCGCGTAGCTGCTCATGCGGGTCATGGCGTCTGGGTCTCCGTGCCGTCGTCGGGGCTGGATCGTCGGTCGGCCCGGCCTTCGCGGAGGAAGGCCAGGCTCGGGTGGTCGGGGATCGCGAACGGCCGGGCCATCCGGCCGATCGGCTCGCCGCGCTGGCGGATGTGCCCCTCGGAGATCGGCCCGAGCCGGCCCGAGGCGCCGGCGAGGTGGGGGACCCGGGCCGGGTCGATCCCCATCAGCCGGGCCGAGGTGGCGTCGACGGCCGGCAGGTTCGCGCCCATCACCAGCACGCCGGCGTGGCGGGGGGTGCCCAGGATCGGCCCGTCCCCCTCCATCCCCACGATCCCGTCGACGATCGCCAGGCCCGGCCGGACGGCGGCGTTGATGTCGAGGATCGACCCGGCGATCCCCGCGTGGTGCAGGACGTTCTTCGGCCAGCCGTAGGCCACGCCGGGCATCACGCCGAACAGGTTCTTCATCGCCAGCGTGACCCCGGCCCAGTGGTGCGTCTTCATCTTGGGGATCGAGACGACCAGGTCGGCCCTCCGGAGCGAGGCCGGCAGGTACAGCTCGTCAAGCCGGGTGGAGCCCCGCCGGTTCCGGGCCGAGAACACGTCGTCGTGGTTGAGGTCGACGAATTCCAGCCCCTCCTCGTCCAGGACCGGGCCCAGGCCCGACTGTTCGAGGACGAACGCCGTGTCGCGGCAATGACCCTGCCCCTCGGCCACGAACACCTCGCGGGCCCCCCACGATCGGAACACGGTGGCCGCCGCCCGGACGACCTCGGGATGCGTGTTCACGTGCGGGGCTTCCGCCGACGGCTCGACCAGGTTCGGCTTGAGCAGGATCGACTTGCCCCGCGCCCAGGCCGGCCCGAGCCCCAGCTCGGCCAGGCCGTCGCGGACGACCCGGGCCAGGCCCGGGGCGTAGGAGTCGGCCCCGGCCACGACGACGTCGGCCCGCCATCGGGCCTCGTCCCGGCACCAGAGCGCCCAGGCCGTGGAACCCGCGGCCATCGCCCCCGAGGCCGCCAGGAACTTGCGGCGGGTCGGCCATCGGGCCGGGTCGGGACGCCCCTCGGACGGCGGTCCGTCAGGCATTGCAGGCCATCCTTTCGCGGTGGGGGATCCCCAGGACCCCCGGCGTCCGGTCCCCGGCGGCCAGGAGGAGGAGGGACAGTTCGACCGCCCCCGCGCCCCGGGAAGCGGCCCGATCGTAGGCGGAGGCGAGCCGCCCCTCGGCCCGATCCGGCACCTCGCCCCAGGCCCGGAGGCCGAGCGTCCCCCAGCCCAGTGAGGCCGGGGCGAGCGTCCGGCCGAGGGCGTCGCGGAGGTACGCGATCGCCGGCCCCACGACCGCCGAGGGCCCGTCCGCGCAGGCCAGGGCCAGGAGGGCCAGCCCGGTGGGGCCGGGGAGCGGGCGGAGGGCCGTGCCGAAGACGACCGGGTTGCCGAGGTTCCAGCCGCCCCCGGGGATCGCCCGGTCGCGGAGGACCCGGACCCCTTCGAGGGCCCGGGGGTGGCCGGACATCCCCTCGGCGGCCAGGGCGAGCAGGGCCATCGCCGTCGGCTCGACCCAGGAGTGGGTCTCGGCGACCCAGGGCCAGCCGACCAGCATGGTGTCGTGGCCGATCGGGCCGCGGTCGGCGCGCGGGGCCGTCCGGCCTTTCCGGGCCAGGATCCAGCCGATCGCCGCGCGGCGGTCGGCGTCGAAGCCGCCCGAGGCGGACCAGAGGAGCGAGGCCAGGGGCGTGGGCCAGCCCGGCCCGGGCAGGCCGTCGACGGCGGACAGCGAGCCGTCGGGCTCGCGGGCCGAGGCCAGCCATCGGGCCGGGGCCATCGCCGGCCCCCGGCCCGGGGCGTCGTCGGCCGGCCCGGCGGCGAGCAGGGCCAGGCCGGCCAGGGCGGTCGGCTCGGCGGCCGGTGCCGATCGGGGCCGGTAGCCCCAGGCGCCGGGCCCCTGCCGGAGGCCGAGGAGCCCCCGCCGGGCGTCGTCGATCCAATCCTTCGCCATCGCCTCGGGCCAGCCTTTCCGTCGCCTCGCACGGGGGGGGGACGTCCCAAGCCTAGGTCACTTCTTGGCGGCCGGCTGGATCATCGCGGCGAGTTGCGCGATGCTCCGGGAGACCTTGGCCGTGGGGGCCTCGATCACCACGGGGACGCCGTGGTTGTTGGCCCGGTTGATCGACTTGGAGTCCTCGGGGATGTAGTGCGAGATCTTCCGCCCGAGCGCCTCCTCGGCCTTGCCCGAGGCCACCTCCTGCGCCTGGCCGTGGCGGTTGACCACCAGCAGGACCTTGTCGGGGGCGATCTCCAGCAGGTCGAGGTACTCCAGGGTCCGTCGGACGTTGCGGAGCGAGGTGAAGTCGAGCCGGAACACGAGCAGGACGGCGTCGGCCTGGCGGAGGACGACCAGCTGCTCCTCGCGGAACGAGTGGTCGAGGTCGGCGATGACGTGGGGGAAGGTGGCCCTGGCCAGGAGGACGGCCTGGGCCACGCCCTCGGGCCGGACCCGGGCCACGTCGGCCAGGTGCTGGGGTGCGGCCAGCAGGCTCACGCCCGAGTCGTGCTTGACCAGCGACCGCTCGAACATCACCCGGTCGAGCCGGGCGGCGTTGTGGCAGAGGTCGGCCAGGGTGAAGGTCGGTTTCAGGTCGAGCAGCGGGGCCAGGTCGCCCGCCTCCAGCTTCATGTCGAGCAGGCCGACCGCCTTGTGCTCGCGGGCCAGCGAGGCGGCCAGGTTGGCCGAGAGGGTGCTCGACCCGCTCCCGCCGTTGGGGGACAGGACGACGACCAGCCGCCCCGGCTCGGCGGTGGGCCGGGCGGCCTCGGCCCGCCGCGAGATGGCCGACTCCAGCTCCGCCTCCAGGTCGCCCGAGTCGACGTAGTCGTCGGCGCCGCCCCGGAGGGCGCGGAGGACCACCTTGGCGTCCGAGGTCGGGCCCACCGCCAGGACCTTGCCCGGCGCCGATCGGGCCAGGCAGGACAGGGCCCGGAGGCCCCGCTCGAGGTCCGGGGCCAGGGCGACGACCAGCAGGTCGACCACCGACTCGCGCCCCAGCCGGGCCGTCGCCCCGTCGATCGCCATGACGTGCGACGTCGGGCAGTCATGGCCGCCGAAGTTCAGGATCTCGCGGATCCGCGAGGCCGTGGAGGCGTGATCGGCGACGATGAAAGCCGGCATCGGGTCCCCTCTGCTGCGTCATCAACCGGTCGACCCCGGCGATCCCGGGGCCGATGGCCGGCCCTCCGATCTCCGATCGGCCGACATCCCGGCCCCGCCGGGTGGCGGGGTCCGGGATCGTCCCGGGGTCTCTCTTTCACCCTACGCCACCGGCTGGCGGGAGGAGGCCGGATTGCGTCGCATGACCCCGCGGAGAGGGAGCCGCCGGGCCGTCGGCCTCCGGGCCGGGATCGATCAATCGACCCCCCGGCGCCCCGCCCCGGCCGGTGCCGCCCGGTTCACCTCGGCCCGGGCGATGCTCGCCGAGGACGCGACCGGGGTCGCGGGATCCGGCCGGATGTACGTCAGCGTGTCCCGCCCGACGGCGGTCCCTCGCATCGTCCGGATCGACAGCTGGACGGTGACCGGCTCCGGCGGGGCCGGCGGCGGGGCCGGCGCGACGGCCGCGGCCACGGCGACCGCCGGCTTGGTCCGGGGCGCGAAGTGCATCAGGTCGGCCACCGTGGCCGACTTGGTCTTCGGGCTCCCGGTGTCCTTCAGGTTGCGGAGCGAGAGGTGCAAGGTCCCCTTGTTCTGGCCGAGGTCGAGCAGCTCGACCTCGGCGGGGGTGACCAGCAGCGTGACCGATCGGGCGTCGTCGGGGTTGATCTTGTTCGTCGGCGTCGTGTTGACGGTCGTGTGGACGGCCAGGATCTCCACGTTCTGGAGCAGCGTCGTGGTCATGGCGCCGGACTCCTCGCCCAGCCCGCCGGTGATCGTGGCGGTCAGGAGGACGTCGACCCGGTTGCCCGGCATGAGGAATCCGGCCAGCGACGCCGAGAAGCTGGGCGTCTGGATCGTGAAGGCCCGCATCCCGGTCCGGATCAGGGCGGCCATCCCGCGGCCGGCGCCGCGCTCGGCCAGCTTCTTCTCGCGGACCATGTCGCCCTTGTCGAGCTGGGCCTGGGCGGCCCGGCCGGCCGCGTCGGCGGGCCTGGTGATCGCGTCATCGGGGGCCTCGCCCTTGGGGACCTGCCGGACTTCCAGCATCGCCTCCTCGATCGTATCCCCCGGCTTGACGTCGGCGATGACATAGACCACCGGCGTCTTCTCGACGACCGGCGCGGTCGACGGCCTGCGCAGGACCTGCACCAGGACCATCGCCGACAGGCCGCAGACCAGGGCCAGGGCCCCGACGATCATCGTCCGGACATTCATCGATCTTCTCCGATGCTAGGGGCCGAGGTCGATGCGACCGTCGATGCCCGTTCGTAAGGCGGCCAGGACCGGGCGAGGTCGGCGCGATACCACGCCATCGCCATCGTCGCGAAGAACCCCAGGCACGTCATGGCGGCGAACGGCACCAGCCGCCGCCGCCGGTCGGGCCGCCGGACCTCGTCCTCGATCGTGGGCCTGTCCCGGCCGCCGATCCGGCCGAGCGTGGCCACCTCGGCGGCCACCGCGAGCACGCCCCCCCGCAGGAGGACCAGCGCCGTCGCGTACAGCCCGGCGGCGATCGCCGAGGCGACGAAGACGTGATAGGTGAGGTAGGGGCCCAGCCACGCCCCCACCGCCGCCAGGAGCTTCACGTCCCCCGCGCCGACGCCGCCGATCGCGAAGAAGACGGCCAGCACGCCGAAGCCCAGCGAGGCCCCGAGCAGGCCGGCCCGGAGCCCGTCCCAGCCCCCCAGCCAGGCCGAGGCGGCCAGGCCGAGCGCCAGGGTCGGGATCGTCAGCAGGTTATAGACCTTGAATTTCCAGAGGTCGGTCGCCGCCGCCGCGAGCGTCGCGGACCCGACGACGGCCAGCGGGAATAGATCGGGACCGGACACCGGTTCGACTCCTCGGGGATCGGGGGGCGCGCGGGCGAGCCCGGCGCGAGCAGCCAGGAGGACGACGCCGTCAGCATCGCCCCCAGGATCGCCGCCCAGGCCATCGCGGGGACGTCCGGCCGGCCGGTCGCGGCGATCAGGATCAGGGTTGCGGTCGCGGTCACGAGCGGGAACATCGGTCCGACCTCCTGGGCGCCCCGGGGACGCCAACGGCCCGGGCGGCGGCCCCGCCGGCCCGGGGCCTCAATTGAAGCTGGTGATCGCCTTCTGGAACTCGAAGACCAGCGCCCCGCCGAAGGTCATCACGGCCGCCACGCAGGCCGCGGCGATCAGGGCCACCATCAGGGCGTATTCGACCATGGTCGCCCCGTCCTGGCCGGCCAGGATCCGTCGGGCGAACCTCGATAGTCTCTCCAAGGGGGGGTCCTCCGGGGCTCAGGCGGGTCGACCGTCGATCGTCCGGGGGCCGGGATGCCCGGCGGGTGCCGGCCACGCGAACCTCGCCGCGTCGCCCGAGGGGTGGGGGGCCCGGAGGGGTCGGGCCCCGATCCCGCCCGGTCAGCTGCCGCTGGCGCCGGAGATGGTGTTGCTGACGGAGGTGAACTTGGCGCTGATCGAGCCGCTCAGGGTGGTGACCACGGCGGTCAGGGCCGCGGCGATCAGGGCGACCATCAGGGCGTACTCGACCATCGTCGCGCCTTCCTCGCCGGACGCCAGACGCTTCAGGAAACGCATCATCGATGAAACTCCTCGGTGGGGAATCGCGGGACAGGGGACGCTCAGGGGGACCGGGGTCAGCTGCCGCTGGCGCCGGAGATGGTGTTGCTGACGGTGGTGAACTTGCCGCTGATCGAGCCGCTCAGGGTGGTGACCACGGCGGTCAGGGCCGCGGCGATCAGGGCCACCATCAGGGCGTACTCGACCATCGTCGCACCCTCTTCGCCGGACGCCAGACGCTTCAGGAAGTCGGTCATCGTCGATGCTCCTCGGGGGCGGATCGGGGAAATCATGTGGACACGGGTGGATCGGATCGAGGCTCAGCTGCCGCTGGCGCCGGAGATGGTGTTGCTGACGGAGGTGAACTTGGCGCTGATCGAGCCGCTCAGGGTGGTGACCACGGCGGTCAGGGCCGCGGCGATCAGGGCCACCATCAGGGCATACTCGACCATCGTCGCGCCCTCTTCGCCGGACGCCAGACGCTTCAGGAAGTTGATCATCGTCGATGCTCCTTCGTGTGGGGTTGGAAGCAGGGGGCCACACCCACGGCCCACTCGATCTTCGATCCGTTTCGACCGCGTCGGACCCGAGACGTCGGGATTTGCCCCGATCGGGTCGAGCCTGCTTCGGCTCCCGCCACCCGGCCACCCGGGCCGGGCGTCGTCGCGTCTCTGAAGGAAAGTTGGGTCACGTTCGGAGTATTGTCAATTTGCGGGGCCGATTCGGGGCGGTCCCGCGAGCCTGGTCGCCCCGCGTGTCCCCCATCCCGCCCGGCCTCGCATGACGCCGCCGATCGAGGGCGCGGGGCGGCCGGGCCGCCCCGGGGAGGGCGGCCGGCGCGATCGCCGGCCGATCGGGCCTCCTCGCTCAGTGGCTATCCGGGATCGAAGAAGATGGGAGATGGGCAATGGGTCATATCACATGGGTTGCACTGAATGAGATGCGTGTGTCCGGGATCTCACCGGGGATCTCGCATTCATCAGCCATCGTCCATCTGCCATGACCCGTCGCTCGTTGAGGGAAAGGCCCCCGGATAGCCTCTCAGCGGAGGGGACGGCCCTCCAACGCCCGGCCCCGGGCGTCGAGGATCTGGAAGTGGTGGATCCCGGGGCGGGCCGGGTCGCGATGGGTCCAGACGATCGCCTTGGACCGGGTCACCTCCGTCAGCTTGACCGCGTCGCCCGTCGCGCGATAGCTGGCGATCACGGTATTCCCGCCCGGGAGCCGCTGGACCCCGCACGCGTCGGCGATCGGCCGGCCTGGCAGGTCATCGTTGCTGACCTGCCAGGCGACCTGGCCCTTCGGGTCGAGTTCCACCACCCGGTCGCCCAGGGTGCAGCCGACCAGCGTGTTGCCGTCGTCGAGCCGGATCGCGGTGAAGGGCATGTCGGGCGTCTTCGCCTCCCAGGCGATCCGGCCGTCCGGCGCGTATTCGCGGACGACCTTGTCCAGGAGCTGCGGGACCAGGTAGTTGCCGTTGGCCAGCTTGCGGGCCATCCGGGTCTGGAGGTGGTGGTCCTTCGTCTGGGCCTGGAGCGGGACCTCCACCGCGATCCGCCCCCGGCGGTCGACCTCGAGCAGGCGGGGCCGGTCGCCGGCCTCGGTCAGCAGGATCCGGCCGTTCTCGAGCGGCTGGGCCGTGTTGACCTCCGACTGCGTCCCCTCGAACGCGAAGACGACCTCGCCACCCCGCCCGACCACGACCACGGCGCCGCCGGGGTGGTCCTTCCCCTTGGAGAGGGCCAGCACGACATGGCCGTCGGGCATGGCCCAGCCGTCGCGCGAGGCGTGGGGATAGCTCCAGATCTCGCGGCCCGAGCCGTCGAGGATATAGGTCCGGGCGCCGGTCGCCAGGAGCCCGTGGGCGATCGCCCTCGGGGGATCTTCCCCGGGGGCCGGGCCGGGGAGGACGATCAGCAGGCCGGCCCCGATCAGGGCCGCCATCGGGATGCTTCGGCGCGACATCATGGCCTGCCCTCGGGTTGGAGTGGATCCGGTATCTTTCCCCCGCCGGGGCGATGGGTCAAGGGGCCGGTCCGATGGCCCCAGGGTCGATCGGTTCTTCAAGCTGGGAAAGAGGATGACTGGCGGGGGCGGGAAAGATGTAGGGTGGCGTCGAGCGCAGCGAGGCCCACCAGCCGCCCGCAAGGTGATGGTGGGCCTCGCTGCGCTCGACGCCACCCTACGGCTCCGGAAATCCTCCAGCTTGAAGAACCGATCGACCCTGTCCGATGGCCCGATGGGCCGGGCCTTCTCAGGGCCTCCGGGGTTTGATGAGCTCGCGGCCGAGATTCTCCAGCTCGCCGGCCGCGTCGCGGCGACCGGCCTTGGGACGTCCGCCGGCGGCCCCCGGGCCCGGGCCGGCGACCCGGTCGAGCAGGCGACCGGCCTCGGACTCCAGGCCCCGGCCGGCGGCCGACCGCGCCGCCTCCCGGAGCGCGACCTGCAGCGCCTTGCGGTCGACACCCGGGCGCGACAGCGTCCCCCGGATCGGGACGGCGACCTTGGTCCCCCCCACGGCCCCGCCCAGCTTCGGGTCGAGCCCGAGCATCCGGGCCGTCACCGGGAACGTCATCCGCAGGTCCAGGGTCTTGTCGAAGCCGACCGAGCCGTCGATGGCGACCTTCGCACCGCCCCCCATCGGGATCGAGAGCCCGGTCTGCCGGACCCGACCGTCGACGACCTGCACCTGCATCACCTCGCTGAGTTGCAGCCGGGGCGCGGGTCGACCGGAGATCGAGGCGATCTCGGCCCCGAGCGGGCCGGGCCGGAACGTGACGTCCTGGAGCGCCACCAGCCCGTCGAACGACATCGCCCCGCCTCCGGTCAGGGGGACCGAGGCCCGGTTGATCCCGATCGACACCTTGCCGGTCACCTCGCTGGCCCGGCCCAGGACCGGGACGACGTAGGCGAGCAGCGCCTCCGAGACGACGTCGTCGATCAAGGCCCCGTCCATGTGCGAGTCGGGGTCGATCCGGAGCCGGAGGCCGTAGGCGTCGTCCAGGCCGAGGTTGGCCATCAGCAGGGCGGCGCCGCCGTTGATCGGGACCGCGATCGGGTCGAATACCGCCCGGCCGTCGCCCATCTTGAGCACGATCGGCGTCGGCCCGACCTTCACGCCCAGCGCCTCGGCCGAGACCAGGTCGAGCCCGATCTCGCCCCGGAGCTGGCCGAGGATCTGCGGCGTCGTGTCGGCCGCCAGCGACCCTTCCAGGTGGAACGGCCGGAAGGTCGCCCGGGCCCGGGCGTCGGGCGCGATCGCGGTCGCCAGGATCCGGTCGACCGCCTCCCATCGGGGCTCGATCGTCCCCTTCACGGCGAGCTGCCGCCGGCCCCCGGGCCCGGCCAGGCTGCCGTCGAGGGCGATCCGGGCCGGGCCGGTCGTCAGGACCATCGAGGCGAGGTCGACCCGGTCGACGTCGGGGAGGTAGCCGCCCCGGATCGCGATCGAGGCCGGCCCCGGCAGCCCGACCGGGGCCAGGTCGGCCGCGTCGAGCCGGCCGTCGACGTCGAGCTTGCCGGCGGCCGATCGGTCGACCCGCGCCCGGGCCGACCACGCGCCTTCCAGGCCCTTCAGGGCCGAGCCCGACCAGGCCGCGGCCAGCCGGTCCAGCGCCCCGAGGTCGCCGACCAGCGACGCATCGACGCGGAGCGGGGCGTCGGCCCGGCCCAGGCCGGAGACCTTCACCCCGCCGGGCGCCAGGCCGAGGGCCCCGACCGGCTCGCCCGGGATCTCGTCGAACGCCGCCCAGCCGGCGACCGGGTCGAACCGCCCCCGGGCCGCGATCGCGACCACGCCCGTCGCCACGGCCGGGTCGGCCGGGAGGAGGCCGGCGCGGAGCTCGTCGACATCGAAGGCGTTGTCCTTCCAGCGGAACGACGTCATCCCCTTGAGGCGGCCGGGCGCCGGCGAGTCGACGTCGAACCCGCCCGAGGCGAGCACGGCGACCGTCCCGTCTCGCGAGGTCGCGGCCACGTCGACCAGCACGTCGCCGGCCTTGAAGTCGAGCCGGGCCGCGTGGAAGCCGTCCGGCGTGCCGTCGGGGCGGCGGGGGCCGTCGGCCGTGGCGTCCAGGCGGATCAGGTCGCGCCGGATCGGCTCGGCCTTCACCCCGGCGATGACCAGGCCCCGGCAATCGGCCGCCAGTCGGGCCCGGTAGATGACGCCCTCGCGGCGGTAGTCGCCGGCCAGTCGGGCCTGGCCCGCCAGGTTGAACTCGCCGAGGTCGAGCAGGTCGCGGGCCTGGGCCATCATCGCGGCGAGGTCGGCCGTGCCGGTGACCTTGAAGCCCGAGTCGAGGTCGCCCCCGCCGGTCACGTCGACCCCGGCCGCCTTGACCTCCACCCGCTCGATCGCGACCTTCTCCGCCGCCCGGGACGCCGAGGCCGTCAGCCGGACCGGATCCCGGAGCGTGAACGGGCGCCCCTTCTCGACGGCGACGAGGTCGTCCAGGCTCGCGACCAGCTCGACCCGGTCGGCGCCCCCGGAGTTCGTCAGGTCGGCGCGGAGGTTGGCCGTCCCGCGCCTCACGGTCAGCCCGTCGCGGAGCCGCATGGCATTCGGGAGCAGCTTGGCCAGCGCGGCCACGTCGACCCGGCCGGTGATCCGGGCGGGCGTCCCCTCGGCGGCGGGCACGGCCCCGCTCGCGGTGATCGAGCCGACCCGGCAGTTGACGTCGAACCGGCGGATCGCCCAGCCCGAGGCCGACTGGCCGACGTCGCACGCCGCGTCGACCCGGTCGATCGCCAGGCGGTCGCCGGCCAGCGCCGGCCCGACCGCCTCGACCCCCAGGATCGACGGGGCGCCCCGGATGGTCCAGAGGCCGTGCTCTCGCTTCGCCTCCAGCGTCCCCTCGTACCGCCCCCGGGCCGTCGTGCCCGACCCGCGGACGTGGATCGGCCAGCCCTTGCCGGCCACCTTCAGCGCCTGGTCGCCCGGGGTCCCCTCCGGGGCCCGGTGGTCGATCATCGCCTGGAGTTCCAGCGATCCCCCCCCGTCGCCGAGGGTCGCGGACAGGTCGAGCGGCTTGCCGGGGACCATCGTGGCCGAGCCTTCGACCGAGGTGGCCACCAGCGGCTCGGCCAGCTCGGGCGAGGCGATCCGCATGGTCCCCCCGTGCACCAGGACGACCACGGCCATCTTCGAATCGCCCGTCGGGGCGGGGGAGGGGCTCGGCGCCGGCGCCGGCGCCGGCCCGGCGGCCGGATCGGGTCGACCCAGGCCGAGGGCGTCGAGCAGGTCGATCGAGCCGTCGGCGCGACGATTGACGTCGACGGTCACCCCTTCCACGGTGACCGTCCCGTAATTCGGCCGGGAGGCCAGGAGGCCCAGGATCCCCCGGTCCAGCTCGACCCGGCGGGCGGTCAGGACCAGCTTGCCTTTCGGGTCGCGCAGGCCCACCCCGGTCATCGCGATCGACCGGGTCCAGGAGACGTTCAGGCGGGTCACCTCGACCGACCCGGGGGAGAGCCGGGCGTTGATCCGCCCGATCAGCCACCCGCGCACCGGCCCGGTGCCGAGCAGCCAGGGGATCGATACGACCAGGGCGATGGCCAGGACGGCCAGGGCCCCGAGGATCTTCCAGAGGCGGCGCCGCTTGCGGAGGGGCGGGCGCGCGGCCGGGGCCTGCTCGTCGTCCATGACGGGTGCTCTCCTGGGATGGGATTCGAGACGCGATGCGACGCGGCCGATCGGGGCCGGGGTTGCCGGCTCCCCCTGCATGGGGCCGGCCGGGCTCCTCGGGCGCCTGATCCTAAAGAGATCCCGGGAAAAGGGAAGGCCGATCGGCCCGCGCGATCGGACTTGCCGGCAAGCCGGGTCGCGCCGATCGGTCCCGGCGGATGACCGGATCGGGGCGGCCGGGCGGGAGTGGCCTCGTCCCACGCCGGGGCCCGATGGTGGGGGATCTCGAAGGGTCGATCGCGGTCCGAGCATGTTCGGGCCTTCGCAATGGCCTGGGGTCGATCGGGTCGGCCGTCCCTGACATATTCACGGGGCGTGGGGGTAGTTCCGCACACAATTTCCGGCCGGATCCTCGAATGGGCGTCCGGAGACATCGACATCGAGACGTTGATTTCGAGCCGGCCGATGCCGTCGGGCGGGGTCGGCAGTATCATGGATGGGAGTCGACGACCCGTGGCCAGCTTTCGGAGGGGCGATGAGGAATCGAGGCCCGCGCCCATGGCTCCTGCTGCTCGCCCTGGCGACGTCGTCCCTCGGGGCGGACGACCCGGCCGGCGTCGGCCTGTTCGAGGCGAGGATCCGCCCGGCGCTGGCCGAGCACTGCGACCGATGCCACTCGGCCCGGTCGCCGAAGCCGAAGGGGGGCCTCCGGCTCGACAGCCGCGAGGCCGCCCGCAAGGGGGGAGATTCCGGCCCGGCCGTCGTCCCGGGGAAGCCCGACGAGAGCCTGCTCCTCCTGGCGATCGGGCGGGAGGGCGACGTCGCGCCGATGCCGCCCGACCGCGGGCTGCCCGCGGGGGTGATCGCCGACTTTCGCCGCTGGATCGAGGTCGGGGCGCCCGACCCGCGTGACGTCGCCCCGGCCCCGGCCCCCGGGGAGGCCTGGTGGTCGCTCCGCCCGATCGCCCGGCCGGCGGTCCCCGACGGCGGCGGATGGGCCCGGACGCCGGTCGACGCCTTCATCCTCGCCGGGCTCCGGGCCCGTGGCCTGGGCCCGTCGCCCGAGGCCGACCGGCGGACCCTGATCCGCCGCGTCACCTTCGACCTGATCGGCCTCCCGCCCACCCCGGAGGAGGTCGACGCCTTCCTGGCCGACCCCGCGCCCGACGCCTACGAGCGCCTGGTCGACCGGCTCCTGGCCAGCCCCCGCCACGGCGAGCGATGGGCCCGGCACTGGCTCGACGTCGCCCGGTACGGCGACACCCACGGCTACGACAAGGACCAGCCCCGGCCCAACGCCTGGCCCTATCGCGACTACGTCATCCGGGCCTTCAACGACGACAAGCCCTACGGCCGATTCGTCCGCGAGCAGGTGGCCGGCGACGTGCTCTATCCCGGGACCCGCGACGGGATCGAGGCCCTGGGCTTCCTCGCGGCCGGCCCGTGGGACTTCATCGGCCACGCCGAGGTGCCCGAGACCAAGGTCGACGGCCAGCTCGCCCGCCTCCTCGACCGCGACGACATGGTCGCCAACACCCTGAACGCCTTCGCCAGCCTGACCGTCCAGTGTGCCCGGTGCCACGACCACAAGTTCGACCCGGTCACGCAGGAGGATTACTACAGCCTCCAGGCCGTCTTCGCCGCCCTGGACCGGGCCGATCGCCCCTACGACGCCGACCCCGCCGTCGCCGCCCGCCGGGCCGCGCTGGCGGCCAGGCGCGGGGCGCTGGCCCGGGAGGTCGAAGCCCTCCGGGCCGCCGCCCGGGCGCGGGCCGGCGAGCCCCTGGCCGAACTCGATCGGCGGATCGCCGCGGCCGAGGTCGCGAATCGGTCCCGCCCGGCCCGGTCGCCGGCGTATGGCTACCACAGCGGGCTCTCGCCGACGCCCGGGGCGATCAAGTGGGTCCAGGTCGACCTCGGCAGGCCGGTCGCGATCGGCCGGGTCGTGCTCCACGCCCCCGACGACGACTTCAACGCGATCGGCCCCGGCTTCGGCTTCCCCGCCCGGTTCCGGGTCGAGGCGTCGGACGACCCCGGGTTTCGCGACGGCGTCGCGGTCGTCGCCGACCGGACGGGCGAGGACTTCTCGAACCCCGGGCTGGCGCCGGTCGCCTTCGAGGCCGGGGGCCGGCCCGCGCGATACGTCCGGGTCACGGCGACGAAGCTGGCGCCCCGGCTCAACGATCACAACTTCGCGATGGCCGAGGTCGAGGTCCTCGACGGGGCCGGCGTCAACCTCGCCCGGGGCGCCGAGGTCTCGGCGCTCGACGCGATCGAGGCCCCGCCCCGGTGGCGGAAGGCGAACCTCGTCGACGGCGATTATCCCGCCGCCGCCGCCGCCGACGACCTGCCCGGCCTGGTCGCCCGCCGCGACGCCCTGATCCGCTCGGCGCTCGACGACGACGGCCGGCAGGATCTCGACGGGGCCTCGGGCTCGCTGGCGGAGGTCGACCGCGAGGCCGGGTCGTTGCCGATGCCGGGGCGGGTCTATTGCGGGACGGTCTACCACGGCACCGGGGCGTTCCGGGGGACCGGGCCCGACGGCGGCCGGCCCCGGGTGATCCGGGTCCTCCGCCGGGGCGACGTCCGCGACCCCAGGCAGGTCGTCGGGCCGGGGACGGTCCCGATCCTCGACGGGGTCCCCGCCCGGTTCGACCTCCCCCCCGACGCCCCCGAGGGCGAGCGGCGGGCGGCCCTGGCCCGGTGGCTCACCGACACCCGCCACCCGCTCACCTGGCGGTCGATCGTCAACCGGGCCTGGCAATATCACTTCGGCCGCGGGCTGGTCGACTCGCCCAACGACCTCGGCCGGATGGGCCGGACGCCCACGCATCCGGAGCTGCTCGACTGGCTCGCGGCCGACTTCCGCGACGACGGCCAGTCGCTCAAGCGGCTCCACCGGACGATCGTCACCAGCGCGACCTACCGGCAATCGTCGCGCGACGACCCGGCGAAGGCCGGGGTCGACGCCGACAACGCCCTCCTCTGGCGGATGAACCGGCGACGGCTGGAGGCCGAGGCGATCCGGGACGCCGTGCTCGCCGTCTCCGGCCGGCTCGACCCGACCATGGGCGGGCCCGGCTTCCGCGACTTCGCCGTCGAGCACCCCGAGCATTCGCCCCATTACGAATATCGCCTGGCCGACCCCGACGCCCCGGGGACCCATCGGCGGTCGATCTACCGATTCATCGTCCGATCGCAGCCCCAGCCGTTCCTGTCCGCCCTCGACTGCGCCGACCCGTCCATGAGCGTCGACAAGCGCAACCAGAGCACCACGGCGCTCCAGGCCCTGGCATTGTTGAACGATCGGCTGATGGTCGCCATGGCGGGGCATCTCGCGGGGCGGTTGGCGAGAGGAGGCCCATCGCCCCACCAGGAATCACCGAATCCGCCGGACGACCTCCCGGGCAGGATCGACCGCGCCATCCGCCTGGCATTGGGACGCCCCGCGACCCCCGCCGAGCGCCAGGCCCTGGCCGACCACGCCCGGAAGTTCGGCCTGGCCGCGACGTGCCGGGTGATCTTCAACCTCAACGAGTTCGTCTTCGTGGATTGAAGGGGGTCGCGATGGGCCGCAACGACTCGCCGTTCCACCGACTCCCGCCGATCGGCGGCCCGGCCTCGCGGCGCGATTTCCTCCGGAGCTTCGGCGGCGGGCTGGGCGGGATCGCGCTGGCCAGCCTGATGGCCGAGGCCCGGGGCGGGGTCGTGCACCACCCGGCCCGGGCGAAGCGGGTCGTGCAACTGTTCATGGCCGGCGCGGCGAGTCCCATCGACCTGTTCGACTTCAAGCCCGAGCTGATCAAGAGGCACGGCCAGCCCGCCGACTTCGGCGAGCCCGTCGAGGCGTTCCAGGACGGGCTCGGGCCCTGGCTCCGGCCGGCCTGGGATTTCCGGCCGTATGGCCGGTCGGGCAAGATGCTCGGCGAGGTCGTGGCCGACCTGGGCGACTGCGTCGACGACATCGCCTTCGTGCACAACATGGTCGGCAAGTCGGGCGTGCACAGCTCGGCGACGCTCCTCCAGGCGACCGGGTTCGTGACCCCCGGGTTCCCCGGCGCGGGGGCCTGGGTCAGCTACGCGCTGGGGAGCCTGAACGACAACCTGCCGACGTTCGTCGTCCTGCCCGATCACCGGGGGTTCGCCTCCAACGGCCCGAAGAACTGGGACTCGGCGTTCCTGCCCGCCCAGCACCAGGGGACGGCCATCTTCCCGGGCCTCGACGAGCCCGTGGCCTATCTCCGGGCCCCGGCCGGCGTCACCCCCGAGGCCGACGCCGCCGGCCTGGCCCTGCTCGGCAACCTGAACCGGGCCCACGCCGCCGGCCGCGGCGGCGACGATCGCCTGGAAGCCCGGATCCGGAGCTACGAGCTGGCCGCCCGGATGCAGCTCGCGGCGCCCGAGGCCCTGGACATCGCGAAGGAGCCGGCCCACGCCCTCCGGCTCTACGGCCTGGACCACGGCAAATCCTCGTTCGACCGCGAGATCAACGTCCCCGAGGAGGTCGACGCCTTCGGCCGGAGATGCCTGGTCGCCCGCCGATTGCTGGAACGGGGCGTCCGGTTCGTCCAGGTCTGGTCGGGCAACGACAACGGCTTCCCCCGCCGGAACTGGGACTCGCACGAGGACGTCCGGCGCGACCACGGCCCCCTGGCCCGGGGGATGGCCCGGGGCGCCTCGGCCCTGATTGCGGACCTGAAGCAACGGGGGATGCTCGACGATACGGTCGTGCTCTGGACCACCGAGTTCGGCCGGATGCCGTCGTCGCAGGGGGGCCGGGGCCGCGACCACAACCCCTACGTCTTCACCAACTGGCTGGCCGGCGGCGGGATCAAGGGCGGGATCTCGCACGGGCCCAGCGACGAGTTCGGCTACAAGCCGCTCGACCGCGCCCACCCCACCCAGGTCCACGACATCCACGCGACGGTCCTGCACCTGCTCGGGATCGACCACACCAGGCTCACCGTCCGCCACGACGGGATCGACCGCCGATTGACCGACGTCCACGGCCACGTGATCCGCGAGATCCTGGCCTGACGCGATTTTCGGGAGAATGTCGAGACGAATCGGCGGCGGGTGCCCTCTTATGGTCGGACGGGACATGAGTCCGGGGGGCATCGGTCATGGCGAGCGCGACCTGGGGACACCTCCGCGACCTCTTCGGGGCCGGGACGGTGGTCGGCCTGGGCGACGGGGCCTTGCTGGCCCGGTACGCCTCCGGCCGGGACGGCGCGGCGTTCGAGGCGCTGGTGGCCCGGCACGGTCCGATGGTCCTGGCGACCTGCCGGGCGGTCCTGAAGCACGAGCACGACGTCGAGGACGCCTTCCAGGCGACGTTCCTGGTCCTGGCCCGCAAGGCCGGCTCGATCCGGGGCGGCGACGCCCTGGGCGGCTGGCTCCACCGGGTGGCCTACCGCGCGGCGGTCGGGGCCATCGTCGAGGCGCGGCGGAGGCGGGAGAAAGAGGCGGAGGCAGCGACCATGGCACCCCCGGCCGGAACCCGCCCCGATCCCGGATGGCAGGCCGTCCTCCACGAGGAGATCGAACGATTGCCCGAGTCCCGCCGGCTCCCGGTCGTGCTCTGCGACCTGGAAGGGCTCACCTACGACGAGGCCGCCCGGCGCCTGGGCTGGACCGTCCCGACGCTCCGATCCCGCCTGGCCAAGGCCCGGCAGAAGCTCCGCGACCGCCTGACCCGCCGGGGCGTCTCCGAGAAGCTGGCCCTCCCGATCGCCCCGATGGTCCCGGCCGCGCTGGCGCGGTCGGCAATCTCGGCGGCGGCCGGCGGCCCGGCCTCTGCGGGGGCGACGATCCTCACCCACACCATCTTGAAAGGGTTGTTCATGACCAGGCTGAAGATCGCCTCGACGGCCGCGATGGCGGCCGTCGGGCTCGCGGCGGCCGGCCTCGTCGCCGCCGGGGCCTTCCGGGCCGACGGGCCCCCGATCAAGCCCGCGGAACCACCGAAGGCCGCCGAGGTCGCCCCGCCCTCGGATTCGAAGCCGGGCGAGGTCGACGAGGTCCGGGGGATCGTCGTCGACGCCGCCGGCAAGCCGGTCGCTGGGGCGGTGGTCCGGACCGCCCTCCTCAACGCGGAGGGGAGGCCCGACCCGGAGACGACCGCCGGTCCCGACGGCCGGTTCCTGCTCCGGGTCCCGAGGCCGACCCATATCCGGCGGGCGCCCGACGACCGCTATCCCTTCGTCGTCGCCTCGGCCCCGGGATTCGGGCCCGGCTGGGCCGAGGGGATCTTCAAGGTCGGCCCGCCGGGCGGGCTGACGGTCCGGCTGGCCGAGGAGGGCCCGCCGATCGAGGGCCGGGTCGTCGACTTGGAGGGCCGTCCCGTCGCCGGCGCGGGGGTCGAGGTCGAGTCCACCTTCCATCCCTCCGACGGCAAGACTCTGGACGACTGGATCGCCCGGGCCAAGGACCGAGGGCTCTCATCGCCCGGGGACGGGCTGAAGTACGTCCCGACGTCAATCGCTGCCACCAACGGGCCCGACGGCCGGTTCCGCCCGACGGTGATCGCCGCCACGACCGGGCCCGACGGCCGGTTCCGACTGGCCGGGATCGGTCGCGACCGGGTCGCCGACCTCCACATCACCGGACCCACGATCGCCTCGGCCAAGGTCCACGTCGTCACCCGCGACGGATCGGGGTTCTCCGCCGTCAACCTGGCGATGATGCCGCGCCGCTCGATCGTCTTCCAGCCGCCGAGGTTCGAGCACGTCGTGGAGCCGACCAAGCGGGTCGAGGGCGTGGCCCGCGACCGGGACACCGGCCGGCCGATCTCCGGGCTGACGATCGGGGCCAGCGTCTTCGACGATCGCGGTTACGCCCGGGCCCCCAGGGTCCTGGCCATGACCGATGCCGATGGACGGTATCGCCTGACCGGGCTCCGCCGGTCGTCGGCGTATCGCCTGGAGATCGTCCCCGCGAAAGGCCAACCCTACTTCGAGGCGGAAATCCGGGTGGCGGCCGACTCGCCCGCCCTGGAGCCGGTTCCCTTCGACTTCACCCTCAAGCGCGGCGTCGTGGTCCGGGGCCGGGCCACCGACAAGGAGACCGGCCGGCCGGCCTCGGGCACCGTCGAAGCCTACACGTTCCCCGACAATCCTCACCTGGCCGAGTACCAGATCGGCCGTGTCATGTCCCGGGTCTATTCCGACCTCGACGCCGACGGCCGGTTCGAGCTGGTCACCCTGCCGGGCCGCTGGATCGTCGCCTGCCGATCCGCCGACACCCGCTATCGGCGCGGCGTCGGCGCCGAGGCGATCGGGGGGATCGAGCCCACGAAAATGGCCTTCCCGACGATGTCCTTTAATTGCTACGCCTATGTTTTCCACGTCCTGGCGGAGGTCGTCCTCGACGCCAAGGCCCTTTCGGCGACCCAGGATTTCCAGCTCGACCCGGGCCGATCGCTGAAGGTCGCGATCGTCGACCCCGAGGGCCGGCCGATCGCCGGGACCACGGCCACCGGCCTCCGGGAGCCTCCCGACAGCACCGACACCCCCGACGGGGTTACCTCGGTCGAGGTCCGCTACCTCGCGCCCGGCCATCCTCGTCGGGTGACCGTCACGCACAAGGGGCGAAAGCTCGTCGGGTCGATCTACCTCAAGGGGGACGAACAGGGCCCGCTCACACTCCGGCTCCGGCCCTGGGGGGAAATCACCGGGCGGGTCGTCGACCAATCGAGACGACCATTCAAGGATCTGAAGGTGTTCAGCCTCGGAGGGCTCTCTCCGGACCGGCCCGAAATCCAGGGCATCCTCCCCGGCGGCACCACAAGGGGAGGGATTCCAGGGGACAAGGACGGCCGATTCCACGTCGAGGGGCTGGTCCCCGGCCTGAAGTATGCGGCCACGGCCGGGGAAGAACTCCCGACCCACGGCGTTTTGTTCCGCGAGCTGATCGTCGCCCCCGGCGAGGTCCAGAACCTCGGCGACCTCTGGGGCCCGACCCGACTGCCGGGGGCGGACCTCGCCGACGACTTCCGGGCCGACGGGCCCGCGATGAAGCCGGCGGCCCGGGAGCAGGCCGAGGCCCCGCCCGGCCCGCCGCCGGGGCCGAAGCTGGGCGAGCCGGTCGAGGTCCGGGGGATCGTCGTCGACCCCGGCGGCAGGCCGGTCGCGGGCGCGACCGTCCGGACCGCCTTCCACGACTGGGTGGATACGCCCAACCCCGAGACGACCGCCGATGCCGACGGCCGGTTCCTGCTCCGGGTCCCGAAGACGACCCGCCCCCGGTCGGGCCTCGACGCCGCCCGCTATCCTTTCGTCGTCGCCTCGGCCCCGGGGTTCGGGCTCGGCTGGATCGAAGGGGCTTTCAAGGAGGCCCCGACGGCCGGGTTCGCGGTCAAGCTGGCCGAGGAGGGCCCGCCGATCGAGGGCCGGGTCGTCGACCTGGAAGGGCGGCCCGTCGCCGGCGCGGGGGTCAAGGTCGAGACCGCCTGGCATCCCTTCGGCGGCAAGACGCTGGACGCCTGGATCGCCGAGGCCAGGGACCGGGGGCTCCAGGGCCCCTGGCAGGGGATGGAGGGCATCCCGACCACGATCGCCGCCACGACCGGGCCCGACGGCCGGTTCCGCCTGGCCGGGGTCGGCCCCGACCGGGTCGCCGGCATCCTCATAACCGGCCCGACGATCGCCTCGGCCCAGGTCTTCGCCATCACCCGCGACGGCGCGGGGTTCAGTGCCACGATCCGACCGATGATGACGCCCGTGCCGATCGTCTATCGCTCGCCGAAGTTCGAGCACGTCGCGGTCCCGACCAGGTGGGTCGAGGGCGTCGCCCGCGACAAGGACACCGGCCGCCCGATCGTCGGGCTGTCGGTCCAGGCCTCCGTCGCCGACGATCGCGGCCACCCGAGGGCGCCCGACGTCGTGGCCCGGACCGACGAGCAGGGCCGATACCGCCTGATCGGCCTGCCCGGGGCGCCGGCCTATCGCCTCTCCACCTCCTTCATCCCGGGCAAGGGCCAACCCTACCCCCGGGCGACCCTCCGGGCGCCGGCCGACTCGCCCGCGCCGGGGCCGGTGAACTTCGACCTCGCCCTCAAGCGGGGGATCATCGTCCGGGGCCGGATCCTCGACCAGGTGACGGGCAAGCCGGTGGTCGGCTATGTCCACGCTTATACCTTCCCGGACAACCCGCATCTCGGCGACTTCCCCGGCTTCGCCCGGAGTTCGTTGCTCAATGACCCGGTCGACGCCGAAGGGCGGTACGAACTCGTCTGCCCGCCGGGCCGCGTCCTCCTGGCCGCCCGGTCCGAGCTGGGGGATTACCGGGGTGCCGTCGGCGAGGGCCTGGCGGGGTACGACGCGAAATACCAGAGCTTCAAGACGCTGCCGACCTGGTGCATCCTCTCCAATTACCACGCCGTGGCCGAGGCCACCCTCGACCCCAGGGCCGAAGTGACGACGGTCGACATCCGGGTCGCCCCGGGCCGGACCGTCCCGGTCACGGCCATCGACCCCGAGGGACGGCCGATCGGCGGGACCGTGGCCAAGGGGATCGGCGACCTGTTCCAGTCGACCAATTATCCCCAGGAATCCGCTTCGTTCGAGGTTCACGCCCTCGACCCGTCGAAGCCCCGCCGGGTGATCGTCACCCACTTCGGCCGGAAGCTGGTCGGCTCGGCGTACCTCAAGGGGGACGAGGCCGGGCCGGTCACGATCCGGCTCCAGCCCTGGGGGGCGGTCGCCGGCCGGATCGTCGACGCCGAGGGGGCCCCGCGCAAGGGGATGGAGCTGAGGAGCCTGGGCGGGTCGAATCCCGATCGGACCGACGTGAACGGGATCCTCCCCGAGGGTGACCGGGCCGGCGGCATCGTCCTCGGCGCCGACGGCCGGTTCCGGGTCGAGGGGCTGGTCCCCGGCCTCAGGTACGGCGGGACGGCCGTGGAAGGGTTCGTGACCATCGGCGACCTGTTCGAGGGGGTCATCGTCGCCCCGGGCGAGGTCAGGGAACTGGGCGACCTGAAGGTGATCCCCCCCAAGCCGGAGGCCCATTGATGTCCCCCCGCCGATCCGAGCCCGGCCCCTGGGCCCGCTACGAGCCGTCCGACGATGCCCCATGGGACCTCCGCCGGGTGGTCCACCTCCACCGGCGGGCCGGGTTCGCCGCGACCTGGGCCGAGATCCGGCGGGACCTGAAGGACGGCCCCGACGCCGCCGTCTCCCGGGTCCTGGCGGGATCCTCGCGGATCGGCGGGGTCCCCGAGGAGTTCGAGTCGACCTCGACGCTCCTGGCCGACGCGGCGGTCGCCTCGGGCGACGCCAACCGGCTCAGGGCGTGGTGGGTCTACCGGATGCTGTCCTCGCCCGACCCGCTGGGCGAGCGCCTGACCCTGATGTGGCACGACCACTTTGCCACCGGCCAGGCCAGGGTCGACGACCTCGCCCTGATGAGGCGGCAGAACGACACCTTCCGCCGACTGGCCCGGGCCCCGTTCGCCGACCTCCTGGACGCCGCCATCCGCGACCCGGCGCTCCTGGTCTACCTCGACGCCCCGGCCAACCGCAAGGGGCACCCCAACGAGAACCTCGCCCGCGAGCTGATGGAGCTGTTCACCCTGGGGATCGGCCACTACACCGAGGCCGACGTGAAGGAGGCCGCCCGGGCCCTGACCGGCTGGGCCGCCGAGGACGGCCGGTTCCGCGAGTCGCCCGCGAAGCACGACGACGGCGACAAGGCCATCCTCGGCCGGTCGGGGCGATGGGCCGGCGCCGACCTCCTGGCCCTCCTCCGGGATCATCCCGCGACCGCCCGGAGGGTCGCGTCCCGGATCTGCGGCCTCCTGATGGGCGAGAAGGCGGTCGACCGATCGGCGATCCAGGCCCTGGCCGACGACCTCCGGGCCCACCGGCTCGACGTCGGCCGGGGGGTGGAGACGGTCCTCCGCTCCCGGGCGTTCTTCGGGGCGGCCAACCTCGGGTCGCGGGTGATGGGGCCGGCCGAGTTCGTGGTCGGGGCCTGCCGGGCGCTGGTCCCGGCCGGATCGCCGCCGAGCACGCTGGTCCTGGCCGACTGGGTGACCCGGCTCGGGCTCGACCTGTTCGACCCGCCCAACGTCGGCGGGTGGCCGGGGGGCCGGTCGTGGCTGACCGCCCGGTCGCTGGTCGCCCGGGCGAACTTCGCCGCCGCCCTGGTCGAGGGCCGCGCCGTCGGCCTCCCCGCCCCGATCGACGCCGCGGCGATCGCCGCCGAGCAGGGCCGGGGGACGTCGGGCGGAGAGATCCGGGCCGCCGCCTCCGCCCTGATCCTCGGGGTCGAGGTCCCGGCGGATCGTCCCGAGGCCCGGGGGGGAGACACCCCCGAGGCCGCCCGCCGCGCCCTGGCGGCCGTGCTCGCCTCGCCCGAGGCGCAGCTCGGATGAGGCCGAGTTCGCCTCAAAATTGCGGCAGCAATGTACGGACCGGCATTTTTTGCTCCCTCCCCCCTCGTGGGCATTGGTATCTACACAACGCAAAACCTACTGAGGGATAACGATTTACGGAGGGGGATCGGCAGAGGTTTCCCGTCCACTATCTTGGTCGCGTCCCGCGAAAATAGGGCCCGGAACA